>WNFF01000321.1_pt1 | contig 34543 bp, 33 predicted proteins | sample 5400441 | NCBI WGS metagenome assembly WNFF01 (sample SAMN13153345, study PRJNA577476) | soil metagenome | isolation source: 120 cm saprolite under Douglas fir tree site 2 hole 3 replicate 1 | place: USA:California | collected 2015-04-18
CCAGACGCGGCAGTCGCGATCGCGCTCATTCGTGGGTATCCTTCGCTCGAATTTCGGCGGTTTGCGTAGCATGGGCCCGGAGGAGCAGCAAGATGTTTTTCGGTCGGACGAGCGACCCTCTTCGACCTTGACGCCCATCCGCAAGTATTGACCCCTCGCACCTGTTCCGTTAGCAACGAGGCATGGCCAACGCCGTGACGATCACCGTGCAGCAATTGGGGACACGTATCCAATCTAGATTGGCCGCGCTGGTGGGAAATCCTTACTTCTGGCTGCTCTTCACCCTCTTTGGAGTAGGCATTCCGATCGCGCGCACCCTTCGCGTCGCGCTGCCAAAACCGCTTCCCGTCCTGAGCACCGTTCCCGGCTTCAGGTTGATCGACCAGAACAATGAGCCCTTCGGAAGCGAGCAACTCTATGGAAGGATCTGGGTGGCAAATGCGATCTTCACCCGATGTCCGAGCATCTGTACCGAATCAACGCAGCGCATGGGTGATGTCCAGCACCGAGCACGCGGGCTTGGAGAGCACTTCCACCTCGTGTCCTTCTCGGTAGACCCCGAACACGACACGCCGGCGGAGCTTCTTGCCTACGCGAGAACCCACCGCGTTAGCCCCAGAATGTGGTCCTTCCTCACCGGCAGCCGCCAAGATCTGATGACCACGCTCAACGAAGGCCTAAAGATTTATATGGGCAGGGAGATCGCACCCGGCGACGATCTGATGAGCGTCGGCCATGGGAGTCACTTCGTGTTGGTCGACTCGAAAATGCGGATTCGGGGCTACTACGATCTCAGCGATCCGGGAGTCGAGGACGCTCTTTTGCGAGACGCTGGATTGCTCGCCAGCCGGGGAGAATAGAAGGAGACCTATCGTCGCTTCTTGCCCGACTTCTTGGTCGACCGGGGCTTCTTCGAAGTTTTCACCGGGCGGCGGGTCGAAGCCTTCCGCTTCGCACTCATTTTCGACGCAGGACGACGCGGCCGACTGCGCTTGACCCGGTTGGCGAGCCGGGTACGCGGCTTCTCCCCCTTCGGCTTTTTCTCCGGCCTGCTGTGCACCAGTTCTTTCGCAGCGGCCAGCTTTTCCTCCATCTTGCGGCGGCGTGCCTGAAGCACTTCCCGAAGCCCCTCGCTGTCCAAGTTTACCCTGGCCAGACGGAGTCGATAACTCAAATCATCCCGCAAAAGGCCCTGTTGGAGCGCTTCGTCAGGCAGGAGCGTCAGTCCAATGATGATTTTCGGGCGCTCCTCGCGCTCTTGGAGACAACGCAAAAGATGCGACTGCGCCTCCAGCCCTAGCCCCAGCGCATCTGGAACAAAGACCACGCCGCGGGTCCGGCCGAGAATCGCCGGAAGATCGTGGGCCGAACGAACCTCGATCAGCGGACCTTCCGCGGCGAAATGGCCCGCCGCTTCGTGAGCCCACGCCCGGCGCTCTGCTTCATCGCCTCCGTAGAGGAGCACGGCGGAGCGATTCGAAATGAGGTCTTCTTCGGTATAGCCGCCGTATTCCACAGTCCCCTCCGTAGCCGGTTAAGGATGGCCGGGCAAAGCCGCGACAAACAGTGACATTGTTTCGCGCTGAATTCCACACTCATGGACGAGAAAAGACGGAAGCGATGGCAAGCAACAGCTCGCTGATGATCAGAATGACGATGGTGATCTCCAGGGTGAGCGAGCGATCGGTATCAATCTCGCCCTTGAGGAGCTGGTACACCTGAGCGAGCATTTGTTGTTTGCGGGTGACATTGGATTGCCAGACAGGGATGCGAAGACGGCGGACCCCGGCTTCGTAGATTTTCGCCAGGTAGAAATCGCCGATGATTTTGAGCGAGTTCTCTACCCGTTCAATGAATTCCGACACCTCGAGCAGGGTAGCCCAGACGCGCCGGGCGAGCAGGCGATAGGGGCTGCGAAAGAGTGACCACCAGCCGCGGTGCTTGCGTCTGACCTCCTCGTAGATTTGACGGATGTGGCCATCGAGAAGATCGTCGTAATACCTGAGCTCGAGCAGCTGCGCGTTGCAAATTTCCAAGACGTCTGGAATGTCCTGGCTGCCGGAGGGCTCGTACACAAAGGCGCTGTTCCAATCGACCACGACCAGGTCACTTTCCTTGTAACTGAAACGATGCTGCGTCACTTCGTTGGATTCCCGCGCGCTCAACGGCTCCGGATCGGTCTCGCCCAAAAGCAACCTCGCCAGATCCGCCCGTTCCAGAAGCTCGGACGCGGAGGGGTGACCGGCGATTTCCTGGACGAAGATGATGGTATAGCTCTCGCTCTGCTCCCAGAGGTGCGGCCGGACCAACACTGGCGTAAGGAGGTGACGCAATCCGTCAAGGAGCTCGAGGGCGAGACTATCCACCGCAGGGCTGTCGTACAGCTCGTCGGCAAGAACAACCAGCCCATGCATCGAGGTACCCGCAGGGATGGGAACCCGAAGAATGACTGAAATGGCGCCGTGATCGAAGACCCTCGCCACTCCGTCCACCATCGTTGTACCGGGGCGCAAGACAAGCGCTCGCTTCCCCAACTCAGCGGAAAGCGGAGGATCGGCGAAGCGAAGGTATTGAGAGCCGACGCGGGAAAATTTCAAACGCCGGGTGTCTTCGGCGAGAAGGCGACTGGCGGGTTCGAGGGCAATCTCGTCGGCGACATCGAAGAGGCGATAACAGAGAACGAAGCCTCTCTCGACAATCAGCGGAGCGGGCATCTAGCTGCCAAGAAGCGTCCGGACGTCCCAAAGCTCGGGGAAAAACGTCAGTTCCAGCGCTTTGCGCAGAAAATTAACGCCCGAGCTTCCCCCGGTGCCAGGTTTGAGGCCGATGATCCGGTGCACCGTCTTCATGTGTCGGAAGCGCCACAGTTGAAAGCGTTCCTCGAGGTCAACGAGCTTCTCGCACATCTCGTATTCGTCCCAGTAACGGTCGGTATTCTCATAGATGCTCTGAAATACTTTCACCACCGCTTCGCTGCTTTCGTAGGGTTGCGACCAGTCGCGATCCACTGTCCGCGCAGGGATCGGGTGTCCCTTGCGATGGAGGTAGCGCAGAAACTCGTCATAAATGGAAGGAGCTTCCAGTATCACCTTAAGCCACTGGTGAATCTCCGGGACGTGGCGGTGCGGCGCGAGCAGGTTCGCGTCCTTGTTTCCGAGCAAGAATTCGATCGCGCGGTACTGATAGGACTGCAGACCGCTCGCGTGTTGAAGCACTCCCCGAAATTGCAGGTACTCGCTCGGTGTCAGGGTCTCAAGCACGCTCCACTGCTCGAAGAGCATCCTCTGGATCTGCCCGACGCGGGCGAGGATTTTGAACGACGGCTCGAGCTGGTCGGTGCGGATGTTGCGAAGAACCTCCTCGAGTTCGTGAATCATCAGCTTCATCCACAACTCGGACGTCTGATGCTGAATGACAAACAGCATCTCGTCGTGGTGAGGCGGTCGAGACCGAAGCTCTTGCGCGGTCAGTAAACGATCAAGGCGCAAGTAATCCGCATAGGTCGTCGATCCGGCGAGATCGAGGTGAATCGATTTCTCAAATTCTCGCTTGTTCATCGCCGCCATCAAAGCCATGGGAACGGGACGCGCGCAACATCCGTCCCGCCCACGACGAGCGTTATTTTGGCGCCAAGACAAAAGCGGTTCGCGGCGCGCGGCGCACATATCTCGCTGCGGCGCCCCTCTTCAACAACCACGATCCGGCGCTGCGCTACTTCTTTGCGCTCTTCGCGGCCTTCAGCGCTTTTGCAGCAGCTCGTCCCCGTGGAAGAACAATGTCGGCCACGCTGTTCGTTGGCGCATAGTCCGTCCACGCAGACGGCCGTCGATTGGTTCGAATCAGCATTCGCAGCTTCTGATAATGCGCCGCGCAGTACCCTTTGGTCCGGCTTGCGTTCTTGCAGCCCTTGATCGCGCAACCTCGGTCATTGGCGGTCCCCGGCCGACGACCACGACGCGAGCGTTTCGAGACCGCGGTGCTTCCCGGCGGCCGGCCTCGCCTTCTGCGCACCTCTGGCTCGCTCGCACCGCTTGATCCGCCAGAAAACAAGCCCGCCAGGGGCGACAGTCGCTCCGCGAGAGCTTTTAGGCCCCCCAAATCCGAGGCACCTTCTTGCAATCGGGCGACGACAGTTTTCAACGGTCGGAGTTGGGTCTCGATTTCGCGCCGAATCATTCGCCGAAAAGCTTGATCTACGGACATGTCTCCAATGCTCCTTTTGGACAGGATTAACGTTCTGCCATTGCTGCTCTCTTAACCCTACTGGCAGGCGTTGTCTAATAGAATAGACAGACAAGCCACGGCCGTTCAAGAAAAACACCTGGGTAACGGTTGACCGGACCGAGCGAAATACGGGGCGATTTCACATCAGCCAAGCTGTATTTGACCAAACCCTTTTGCGACCGAGCGTTCGAGCTAATCCGCAGCGGGAATTTACCCATGACTTCGGTGCTTTCTACCGAGGACTAACGCGGTCTGGGCTGGCACTCTGGACATATTTGAGAATTGTCGGACACTTATCGAAGGGTTGGGCATATTGCCTAGGGACGTCTGACCGGCTTGTGAAGGGCATAGGAAGCTGCCATAGCGCACCATCGGTACCTATGGTGCCTGCCAAACCACCGGCACAGGGAGTCGTATCGTGATTACAGAAGCAACCGACAGCTCACGCTGTGTCACAGTCGACCGCGCCAACGGCGACTTTCAAGGGCAATTACGGTTGGACGCCCTGCGCGGCCTGACCAGCCGACCCAAGGTACTTTCGCCGAAGTGGTTTTACGATCAGCGGGGATCGGCGCTGTTTGAAGCAATTACCCGGCTGCCCGAGTACTACTTGACCTCTCGCGAGCGGGAGATCTTGCTGCAGAGAAATGCCGAGATTGCAGCGCTCACTCGTGCTCAGACGCTGATCGAGCTCGGATCGGGGACTTCGGAGAAAACGAGGTTGCTTTTGCGATCGTTGACCCGAACCGGAGAATTGCGCTGTTTTGTCCCGTTTGATGTGGACGAGGCAACGCTCCAGTTGTCTGCTGAGACGTTGTCTTCCAGTTATCCAGAGCTCCGCATTGCAGCGGTGGTAGGCGACTTCGAACAACACCTCTCGTTTTTGCCGAGCGGCGGGCGGCGACTGATCGCTTTTCTGGGAAGCACGATTGGCAATCTCGATCACGACGGCCGCGGAAAATTTTTTTCCAGCCTCGCTTCCCTGATGTTGCCGGGAGACGCGCTCTTGTTGGGTACCGATCTGGTGAAGGACGTCGACCGACTCCTGGCTGCCTACAATGATTCGCAAGGCGTTACTGCCGAGTTCAACCGAAACGTCTTGCTTGTGCTCAATCGGGAGTTGGGAGCCGACTTCGCTCCAGCAAACTTTGAGCACGTGGCGCGTTTTGATACCCAACACGAGTGGATTGAGATGATTCTTCGTTCTTCAGGTCGCCAGCGAGTGCGTCTGCCCGCGCTGGATACCGAGGTGTTGTTTGAGGACGGCGAGGAGATGCGCACGGAGATCAGCGCGAAGTTCCGGCGAGATGTGTTGGAGAGAGAGCTGGGCGAAGCAAATTTGCAGGTGATTCGTTGGTGGACGGATGCGCACGGAGATTACGCGCTGTCGCTTTCGATTCCTCGCCCTGATCGAAGCAATTGAACAACCCAGGCACGATTCGATCGGATCGATTGTCTTCTCACATCAAGCTGTGTTGGCGGCTGGCTCGGTGTTACATGTTTTGCTTGTCTTACTTGGAAAACATGGCTGTTTAGAGCACCGTGCCCGCTGGAGAAGTCCGACTCTGTAATTTCGATCGCTGTTTCGGCGCGCCGGCGCCCCAGGCCTATACAACTGGCACCCGGTGCGCGAGCCACGAGTCTTCGGGTCGCCCCTGGGTCTCCAAGTCCGCGGGCGATCGGAGCCTGGACGAGCAGAAATGCCTGCTCGCCAAATGGCTCGGCGCAAGCGATCGACTTTGACTGCTACTCCTACTTCTTTGGAAGCTCCGCGGGCGCAGCCGCGGCTCCGTGCGCTGCCGGTTTGCCGAGGTTCTCCATCTTGCACGAGCCCTCGAAAACCACGCCCCGGTCCACTGAGAGGGACGGGGTCTCCAGATTCCCCTTGATCCGACCCGGTTGATGCACCTCGATCATCTGCGAGGCGCGGATGTTGCCCTCCACGATCCCGTTGACGATCACCGTGCCCGCGTTGATCTCGGCGGCGACTTTTGCGCCGTCGCCAATCACCAGAGTGTCCTTGGTGAAGATCTGGCCGGTGAACTTACCATCGATTCGCACCTGGCCCTCGAACGTCAGCTTGCCTTCGAACTCACTTCCCTTCCCAAGAAGGGCATTCAGCTCACCGCTCCGCGAAACCACGTTGTCGTCCTCCCGATTGAGCAACGGCATGTTCGGTCTTTCTTCCTTTTTGCTAAGAATGGCCATGGCCCAGCCTCTATTTTCTCAACAGGGTCAGCAGCCGCTCGAGATCATCGTACGAAAAGAAATCGATCTCCAGTCTACCTCGACCGCCCTTTTCGAGCAGCCGCACTTTCGTGCCCAACGTCCGCTGTAAGTGTTCCACCACTTGCCGAACGTGAGGGCTTTGCTTTTGTTCCCGAGTGCGCCGTTCTGGTGGCGCAGTTTTCACTCTCTTCACCCACCGCTCGGTATCCCGCACCGACAACGTCTGTTCAGCGACCTTCTCGGCAAGAGAGACAATTTCGCTCGCGCTCTCGAGCCCAAGCAATGCTCGCGCATGGCCCATGCTGAGCGACCCTTCCGCAAGCATTCCCTTGACCGACTCGGGTAGCCCGAGAAGTCGCAGCGCGTTGGCCACCGAGGATCGATCCTTGCCGACGCGTTGGCTCACCTGCTCCTGGGTAAACGAGAATTCGCCCATCAAGTGGCGATAGCCTTCCGCTTCTTCGATCGGATTCAGATCGGCTCGCTGAAGATTTTCGACCAGCGCCAACTCGAAGGCTTCGCCGTCCGAGGCGTCGCGAACTATTGCTGGCAGCTCTCGCAGGCCGGCGAGTTGAGCGGCGCGCCACCGCCTCTCTCCAGCGATCAGGCGATAACCCGCCCCATCGCGGCGCACCAAGATGGGTTGGATCAGCCCCTGCGCTTGAATTGAATCGGCGAGCCCACGCAGCTTCTCCTCATCGAACACTTTTCGAGGTTGGTGACCATCCCGATGGATGGACTCGATCGGCAACCGCAGGATGTTCCGACCAGGCAGCTCGCCCGCAACCGGAACCGGACCTTGTGGGATGAGGGCGGACAGGCCGCGCCCCAGCGCACGCTTTGGATGCCTCTCACTGCTCTGAATCAAGGACCCCGCTCCTGGAACGATCTCACTTAGGCCACCACGTGCCTCGGCAATTGCTCCTTTTCGCGCCGCATCAGCTCATGGCCCAGTGCCAGATAACTCTCGCATCCTTTTGACTTGATGTCGTACAAAAGGATCGGCTTGCCGAAGCTGGGCGATTCGGACAGCCGTACGTTGCGCGGCACCACGGTGCGAAACACGAGCCCGGGGAAGTAACCCCGCGCCTCGTCCGCGACCTGGTGGGCAATGTTGGCGCGCGCATCGAACATCGTCAGCAAGATACCTTCTATCCGAAGCTCCGGATTGAGTTGCTTTTTCACCAGATCGACGGTGTGCATCAACTGTGAGAGCCCTTCCAGGGCGTAGTACTCGCATTGGAGCGGGATGAGCACCGAGTCGGCGGCGGCGAGCGCGTTGATGGTCAATAATCCGAGCGAGGGCGGACAGTCGATCACGACATAATCGTACAGTGCTCGCGCGCGTTGAAGCGCATCGCGCAGTCGGTATTCGCGCCGATCTTCAGTCACGAGCTCGACCTCGGCACCGGTGAGATCCGGAGTAGAAGGCACAACTCCCAGAAATCTCAGTTCCGTTGGATGTACCAGATCTTCGATCGCACGCGAACGAAGGAGCGCCTCATAGACGGTTCCGGTGAGGGATTCCCGTTTAAGCCCAAGTCCGCTGGTCGCGTTTCCCTGCGGGTCCATGTCCACTAGGAGGGTTTTTCGTTCGGCCGAAGCAAGGCTGGCCGCGAGGTTGATCGCCGTGGTCGTCTTGCCGACCCCGCCTTTCTGGTTCGAGATGCAGATCGTTCGGGACACGGTCCTCCTGCCCATGTGCCGGAAGCCCGCCGGCGTGCTTTAGCGGCAACCTCGCCGAAAGCGCGGTCGCAGTTATGGACTCGTTTGGCGCTGTTGGCAATAGATCACCACGGCCACTCCGCAGCGTTCCACGTGGAACATTCTGTCTATCCCCCGCTGCCACGCTGAAAGACCGCGACCGTCCGAGGAGCACGCGAAAATGGCAGCTCGTATCTGCGGACCGACCTAACCGTCGCCCCGATCTCGGTGGCGATTCTTGCGATGGCGGTGTCTTCGGCCTTGGAGAGCATCGCTACCACTTGCCCGCCCGGAGCGACATAAGACAACGCGAGGCCAAGCCACTCAGGCAGCGCGGTTACCGCGCGCGAAATCGCCACATCCGTCACCGGAAGCTGCTCGGCAGTTGGCCTTCCCCGTGCGCGAGTCTGCCGGACACGAATCCCAGGTCCGAGCTCCAGCTCCAGAATGGCGTGACGCATAAACGCGACTTTCTTTCCGATCGAATCCACCAACGTCACATCCATCGTCGGGCGGAGCACCTTCAAGGGAATACCAGGAAGACCCGCGCCAGCTCCGATGTCGATCAATGTCGCGGCCGACGAGACTTCGGGCACCACCGCGAGGCAGTCCAAAAGGTGTTTTTCCATGACCTCCCTGGGCAGGCTCGCTCGACCGACCAGGTTGACGCGCAAGTTCCAGCGGAGGAGCTCCCCTTGATAGTGGATGAGTCTCTTGGCTGACTGGGGATCGACATCGATACCGAGCGCGCTGGCGCCCTCGACGAGGGCCTGTTCGAGCGCTGCATTATCCACAGCGACGACTCACCGACCGGCGGCTAACGGGTTGAAAGCATTGCCGCAGGCGCGCGAGGCGCGCTTGACCAACAACTTTTCCACAACCCCTCTTTTCGCTCCTACTTGGTTGCAGATTCAACGTTTTTGGCAGCAGCGGTGGCGCGGCGCAGGTGCACCAGGAGCAGGCCAAGGGCAGCGGGGGTCACGCCGGGAATTCTTCGAGCCTGGCCCACCGTACTGGGGCGATGCCGTTCGAACTTCTCCACGACCTCCGCAGAGAAACCCTGGATGCTGTTGAAAGTCATTTCATCTGGAATGAGCCACGAATCGAAACTGTCGCTGTGGCGAGCCGCAGCCCGATCCTGCTGAGCGATGTAGCCCTCGTACTTCACCTCGACCTCCACTTCCTCGGCCACATCATCGGGGAGGCACGGACGGTCCGGATCCTCTCCGCCCAGTCGCCGGTAGCTCATCTCTGGGCGCCGAAGGACTTCCGCAAGCCCTGCGGATTTGAGTCTGGCCACCTCACCCGCGATCAAACGACGGCGTGCTTCGGTGCGCTGAAACGCAGATGCAGAGACAAGACCCAACCTGTGGCCATGCGAAACCAGCCGCAGATCGGCGTTGCCCTCTCGCAAGCGCAGCCGATGCTCGGACCGCGAGGTCAGCATCCGAAATGGTTCGTCCACGCCTCGCGTTACCAACTCATCGATGAGGACAGCGCCATGTGCCTCGTCCCGGCGAAGAACGAGGTCCTTTTCACCCCGAATGGCCAGCGCGGCATTGATTCCCGCCATTAGTCCCTGAAAGGCGGCCTCCTCGTAACCGGAGGTTCCGTTCAATTGACCGGCGAAGTAGAGGTGTCGCACCGCTTTCGTCTCGAGTGTCTCCTTGAGTTGCGTCGGTGGCGCGAAGTCGTATTCGACCGCGTAGCCGTACCGCAGGACCTCGACTCCCTCCAGCCCCGGAATCGACCGCAGCATTTCCAGTTGCACGTCCGCGGGCAGGCTGGTCGACAGGCCCGCGGGATACACGATGTCCACGCCAACGCCTTCAGGTTCGAGGAAGACCTGATGCCGGTCTCGGTCAGCGAACCGCACGACCTTGTCCTCGAACGAAGGACAATAGCGAGGTCCCCGTCCGACAATGCTTCCCTGATAGAGCGGCGAGCGGTGAAGGTTGCTGCGAACGATGTGATGGGTTTCGCCTGTTGTGTGGGTGATGTGACACGGCAATTGCGGCAGCCGCGGAAATAGATGACCTGCTTCTGCCTCCAGGGTCGTCCGCAGAGAGAGGGGCGAGGGGCACGCCTCGCCGGGCTGGGGAAGGCAGTGCTCGTAATTGATCGAGCTTCGGCGCAGGCGCGCGGGAGTGCCGGTCTTGAACCGTCCGAGAGCAAATCCCAGAGCCCGGAGGCACCCCGACAAACCGCGCGACGAGGGATCGCCCACACGGCCACCCTCTTCCTTACTGTCTCCCACGTGCATGAGCGCCTGAAGAAATGTTCCTGTGGTCAAGATGACCGCGCCCGCTCGAAACTCGCGGCCATCGGCCAGTTGGACCCCAGCCGCGGTGCCGGCGTCAAGTATGATGGCCTTGACCTCGCCTTCGACCACTTCGAGACCCGGTTGCTCCTGGAGCACCCGCGCCATTTCCGCCGCGTAGGCATCTCGATCGCAGAGGACGCGACTGGCGCGAACAGCCGGGCCCCGCGACTGGTTCAAGATTTTGAAGTGTGTTCCGGTCGCGTCAGCCACACGCCCCATTTCGCCGCCGAGCGCGTCAAGCTCGCGGACCAAATGTCCCTTGGCAGTTCCACCGATCGCCGGATTGCAGCTCATCACCGCGATCCTGTCTTGTCGAAGGGTCACCGCGACCGTCGCCAACCCCATTCGCGCGGTGGCCAACGCGGCTTCACAGCCGGCGTGACCCAGGCCAACCACAATGACATCCACTCCCAAATTCCTTCCCACGGTCATCGGTCCTCTTCTACTCCCAGCTTAAACTGCCGGGTAGGCCCGTCAGCCGTGCCGCAACGCCGCTCGTCAACGTCCGTCACTTCCCAATACAAAACCGCTGGAAGATCGCGTCCAGCAGGGCCTCCGGCGCATTCTCACCGGTAATCTCACCGAGCGCCTCCGACGCCAGACCCACTTCGCCTGAGACCACCTCGAGGGTACTGCTGGCCAGCGCGGAGAGCGCGCGATCAAGGCAGTCGCTCGCGCGCCGCACGGCATCGGCATGGCGCTCAGAAGTGAGGTCAACTGCCTGAGGAATACCTTCGCCCCAAAGTTTCGCCACAATGGCTTGCTCAAGCTCCGCCAATCCCGCGCCGGTGCGGCCGCTGACCCGAAGACCGCTGCCATTCGCGGCGGGTTGGAGATCGCTTTTGCTGAAAATACGCAACACGGCGGATCCCGCCGCTTCTTGAATCCACTCGTCAGCCTGACCAGGCGTGGCATCTGGCGGCAAAACAAGAAGCGCCAGATTCGACGAGCCAAGAGCCTGACGGGTCCGTTCAATCCCAAGTGATTCCAGGCGACCAGGCGTGGGTCGAAGCCCAGCGGTATCGATGAGCGTGACCAACAAACCAGACAGTTCCATCCGACCCTCGAGCGAATCCCGGGTCGTTCCCGGCTCCTCGTCTACCAGGGCCCGCGCTTCTCCGAGCAGCCGGTTGAAGAGCGTCGATTTGCCGGCATTCACCGGGCCAAAAAGCACTACTCGCGCGCCGCGCCGGATTAACGCGCCCCGACCTGCTTCTGCCAGCAACTCGCGTGCGCTCTTCGCCACCGCCGAAAGCGGCGCCTCGAGATTGTCGGCCGCTCCTTCCGCTTCCTCGGGGAAGTTCAACAATCCTTCCAGATCGGCGTGCAGCGCCCGGAGGGGTTCGAGCAAACCGCGAACTTTCTCGGAAAGAGATCCCCGGAGCTGCCGTGCGGCCGACCGCAGCCCGGCTTCCGACTCCGCCGCAACCAGATCGGCGATCGCTTCCGCGCGCGCCAGGTCCATCCGTCCATTCAGGAAGGCACGTCGGGTAAACTCGCCCGGCTCGGCCACCCGAACGCGGGGATCGCGAAGGATCTGCGCCTGCAGAACCTGCATCAGCCGCGGGCTGCCGTGGGCCTGAAGCTCCACCACGTCCTCGCCGGTGTACGAGTGCGGGGCGCGAAAGTAGATGAACAACCCTTCGTCCAGAACCGAATCGCCGGCGGCGACGAATTTGGCGAAATAGGCGTGGCGCGCCACGGGCGCCGCCGGAACATCGGGAGCAACTTCGAGGGCGATTGGAAGGGCCGACGGGCCCGACAATCGAAGTATTCCTACGCCGCCGGCTGCGGGAGGTGTCGCCGGCGCTACGATGGTGAACGAATCGGCGGGCACTATGACCCCTTCGCACGTGGAGGGATCATTGACTCTATCGGGTTACGCGCTGCCAGTTGGTTTGCCACGTGCGACGCGCTCGACTTCCGCGCGATTGTCTTCGATGTACTTTTCCACCGCATTGTCGTCGAGCTCGAGGTCTCGCAGGACCCCGGGATAGACGTATCGGAAGGCCGGCGATTTTTCATCTCCCCGCAGCCGGAAGCTCATCTTGAGAACCGCGGCACCGAAGAGCCTGTCCTTCAGTGTCTTGGGTTTGGCCATCACCCCTCCAGCTCATCTTCTTCCGCCATCGGAAGAGATCCTTTCGGTAGCGGCGCTGGGTTGTCCGGGGTGAAGACCACGCGGCGATTTCGGCCGATACCCTCGGCCGAGGCCTTCACTCCACCCACCCCTTCGACGGCGCGCAACACGCCAGCACGGTCCTCTCGCTTCATCCCCAGGATGGCGAAGAAACGCCCATCGGCGCTCGCCCTTTTAGCAATGTTTCGCGCTGCGGCTGAGAGCTCAGCGTCGTCGCTCGGTTGCACCGACGATTCGTCCTCGTCCAAGGATTTCGGCGACGGGGGCGAGGTGGGACGTCCGTTCGCGGTCTTCGCGGGCGCAGGGCGTGGCGCGGGCGAAGTGACGGCTGGTGTCGGCGGAGAAACGTCTGGTGCCTTCCTCGCTTCGCGAGCACGGGGTTCCGGGTGTCCACCAACGCCAATGGAAATCCACCGGCGCTCGCTGCCCGGGCGGTTGACGATCTTATTCGCGAGGAATTGAAGCGCGTCCAGCACGTGAGAACGTTTACCGGCCTGAACTCCTGGAACGTCGGCATCGAGATGGACCGCGATCGAAATGCCCCCATCCGCGCCGTCCTTGATGTCGAGACGCGGATTTACCCCCATCCGCTGAAGCATTTCAGCAACCACCCGGGCGGCCCATTCGCGCTTGTCAGGCGGCGAACTGCCGGTAGAGCTAGCGGGAGGCGCGCTTTCCACTGAGCGAGGATCTTTGTCGCCCATCTTCATCCTTCTTCTCTTTCTTCTCGGGCTTCTGTTTCTTCTCTTTCGAATCGGCTTTTTGCGAGATGCCTTTCTTCTCTAGATACTTTCTCAAGCCATATTGCTGCGCAATGGAAAGAACGTTGTTGGTGAAAATGTAGAGGCTCAATCCCGCCGGATAGTTCAAAATGATCGCCGTGAAAAATATAGGCATCACATAGGTCATCACCTTCGCCTGAGCGGCATCCATCATTTGCGGCTGCAACTTCTGGGTGACAATCATCGTGACACAGAGAAGAAGCGGCAAAATGTAGGTTGGGTCCTTGTATGTCAGATCACTCCAGATCGGACGGATGAAGGGCTCGCCGTAGATCTCATAGGAATTGCGCAGCGTCGTAAAGAGGGCGATCCACACCGGCATTTGAATGAGCATCGGGAGGCAACCACCCAGCGGGTTGACCTTCGCCTCCTGATACAATTTCATTGTTTCGCGGTTCTGGAGTTCTTTGTCCTCGGGAAACTTCTTGCGGATTTCCTCGATCTTCGGCTGAAGCTTTTTCATCGCTTCACCGCTGACCATCGCCTTGTGCGTGAGCGGCACCAGCGCGACTTTCACCACCACGGTTAGCCCGATGATCGCCACACCCCAGTTGCCGAACAGCTTGTAGAAGAACTTGAGGATCCAGAGCAGAACGTTGCAGATGAAAGCCCAGATTCCAAAATCGATCGTTTTCTCGAGGTGCGGGGAGACGGTTGATGCCGATGCGCCCGGGATTTCAGTCGGAGCGTTGACCAGCGCATCCATTTCCTTGGGCCCCACATAGGCGCCGAACCGATGGGTCACCGCCTGCCCAGGCATCACCTGAATCGGAAAGTACGCCGTACTGGATCTGACCGATGGTGTCGCGGTGAGCACGCACCGGCCCTCGAGCGCACCGTCGAGCGGAAAGATTGCGGCGAGGAAATATTGCTGATCGATTCCGAAAAAGTTGATCGGACCGCGGTGCTCAGCGGGTGGCTTCTCATCCGGCAGCATCTTCTTCAAATCGTCGCCCACACGGCAAGCGGCGCCGGAGAGGTTCCCAACCCCTCCGAAGAAGCTCGGCTTCTCCTCGCTCGCCGGGTCCACCGCTCTGACGTAGTGGATTCCCAGTTCGCCACTCGCCGGCTGGCTGCCGGTGTTCTTCACCGTCACGAGATATGAAAAATGAAGACCGTCGGCGGACCACTCGATCGCTTTGGAAACCTCCCATCCGGCTTGCGCTCCGAGCAGCGTGAGTTGCCGCTCGCCTCCAGTATCGACTCGATAGTTGAGGGACTCGGAGACGGGCGCTGAACCGGAAATCGAAATGGAGAGCGGCAGCGGTTGTCCAGGCACCGGAATCGCCATTTGCATCTGTGGACGGAACGGCTCCTTACCAGTCAACAGTTGCTTCAGGCCTTCGCGGAAAGACACGTGCACCTGCTCACGCATCTTCTCGCCTTCGAGCTCAGCACGGCTCAGGCCGCCCCCTCGGCTGGAAATCAAATAGTGGACGAGGGGAAAGTCGCGCTCGACTTCGCGCACAGGTCCCTCCGAAGGCGTGGGAGCTGGCAACGGAACCGAGGCGGTGGTCGCCGGAGCCACGGAAGCACCCGCATCGCGATCGGGGACATGGGTGGCGGCGGGAGAACCAACCGGAGTTGGCGGGCTCTTGGGTGCGAACACCGTCATGTAGACCAGCGTCAGTGCGAAAGAGAGACCGAGGGCGATCAGCATCCGTTTCTGGGAGTCCATTTGCTGATTCGCCTCTCTAGGCCGGGGGAACCGGATCCACCCCACCCGGGTTTAAGCTGTGACACCGCAACAGGCGACGAATGGTGAGATAGATGCCGCGCGCAGGCCCAAGCTCCTCGATCGCCTGAAGGGCATATGCCGAGCACGAGGGATAAAACCGACAGGACGAGGGGAGAATGGGCGCAATGAGCCAACGGTAGAGCCGAATTGGCGCTGCGAGGAGAAAAACGACCACAGTCACGAGAAATGCCTCTTCAGCTTGTTTGCAAGCATGCAATAGGCTCTGCTCAGCGCAGCGAAGTCTGCCGTACCTGCTCGGCTCGTCGCGATCAGCACCACGTCGATTCCCTGGGGCAGCTCGTGGCGATGTCGCCGGAATATTTCGCGCAGACGGCGCCGGATTTGATTGCGAACAACAGCATTGCCTACCTTCGTCGAGACGGTCACGCCCAACCGCGTCACAGCTCCTGAGCTTCTGAGTGCGAGAGCCAAGAGCGGATCTGTCGAAACCTTAATACCCTGCCGCTGAATGCGCAGAAACTCCTCTCTCCTTCGCAATCGCAGCGATTGGGGAAAGCGCTCACGGATGCCTGGCGCGCCTTTCACTGCGCTGAGCGCCATTCACCACGTTACTTCTTGCCTGCGGAGACAGCCAGGCGCTTCCGCCCCTTGTCGCGTCGCCGTTTCAAAACCGCTCTTCCCGCCTTGGTCGAGTTGCGACGGCGAAACCCGTGCGTTCGGTTGCGCTTGACCTTCGACGGCTGGTACGTACGCTTAGACACCTGCGAAGCTCCTTCCAACGTCCGGCTGGGCGCCGCGAATAACCTGAAGCCTCACTCAAGTCAATTGCCGACCACCCTTCGGCCGCTCGAGCGTTCGCTTTTGGGAAGCAATCTTTGCAAAAGAAAGACAAAGACTATCTGTAAAGCACGGCTCCCCCTCCACCACAAGGTTTGGGGGGTACTGTTCAATGAGCCACTAATCGGCGAGAAGTCTTTGGCCGGTGATCGGGCTTGAGGCGGACGATCCCTTTTCTGTTTCAGATACTTGCTGGTGATGCTTGATCACCCCGTCGGGCTTTGTTAGGCACGCCCTCCGAAAAAGAAAAAAGGACTTTGCTCGAGGCCATCCTTGCAAGCACTTGTCACCGCGTCCGATCCAGCGTTAAGCGCTCAGAATCTCTGGGAAAAAGCCCTTGACGGCATTCGGCTTGAAGGGAAGAGCTATGCGCTCGGCTGGTTGGCGCGAATGCGGGGACTCGACCTTCGAGACAGTGCCCTGGTGCTCTCGGTTCCCGATCGATTCTTTCGCGATTGGGTCGACGATCACTATCGCGGCCTGATCGAGGAGACGCTGACGCGGGTGGCCGGTGCACCCTCCAAAATCAGCTATGAGGTTGTCGAGCCAGTTGCGGCAAGCGGCGGTACGGCCCCCGCACCACCAGTCAATGGGACAGCGGTCCGACTGAACCGGCTCAACGAGAGATTCACCTTTTCAACGTACGTCGTTGCCGACTCCAACCAGCTTCCTGCCGCGGCGGCAGCGGCCGTGGCCGAGAGCCCCGGGCGTTGCTACAACCCACTCTTCATCTACGGCGGCACTGGACTCGGTAAGACCCACCTTCTGCATGCGGTGGGTAACAAGATCTGCGAGAGCAGCCCAACCGCTCGAGTCGTTTATCTCTCTTCGGAAGAGTTCACCAACGAGTTCGTCGAGAGCGTGCGCGACCATAAGATGCCTGAGTTCCGCCGCAAGTTCCGCGAGGAATGCGATGTGCTCCTCATCGACGATATTCAGTTCCTCGGCAAGAAGGAGGAAACTCAGAAAGAGTTCTTCTATACCTTCAATACTCTTCACGAGAGATCCAAGGCGATTGTCTTGACCTCCGACACTGCGCCTTCGGAAATCCCGGGTCTTGAGGAACGCCTGCGTTCTCGATTCACCATGGGATTGATCACCGACATCCAGGAACCGAATTTCGAGACGCGCGTTGCCATTCTGAAAAAAAAGGGGGAGGCAGAAGGATTCTCGCTTCCCGACCGCGTCTGTCAGTTCATTGCCCGGCACGTTCATCGCAACGTTCGTGAGCTCGAAGGCGCTCTGATCAAGATCTCCGCGATGCACAGCTTGACCGGACAGCCGATCACCGAGGAATTTGCGAGCCAGGTTCTAAAGGACATTCTCCCACAGAATCGCCCGGTAGACCTGGATCAGATCCAACGCGAGGTTGCGCGGTTCTATAAGATCGCCGTAGAAGAGCTTCGCGAGGATCGCCGCACAAAGCATCTGGCCCACGCCCGTGCTGTAGCGATGTACCTCTGTCGTAAGCTGACCAAGAGTTCGTTTCCGGAGATCGCCGGACGCTTCAACAAGGATCACTCAACGGTGATCTCGGCGGTACGGAAGATCGAACGACTTCGTGAGCAAGAGGCGAGCATCAACCGGGAATTGCTCGAACTCGAAACGAAACTTGGAGCTTCGTAGCACCTGGAATCGCCCAACTCCCGCTGCTGCTCGCCAGTGGAGCGATCCGCCGGAGGAGCCTGAACTCCCCGACCCGGTGCCGGTACCTCGACGCTTCGTATTCACCGCGGACGCTGCCTTCGTCATGTGCGGCGGGTTCAGATCTCTTCAGAACATCTCCATCTCTTGTGGGCAAATCCCTGGATGACAACGGAGCTGTGGGAAGAGAGTACCGCGGCCTCTACTTGCCCACAGTCTTGCTGAGGCCGATTCGCCAGCAGATCAGGGAAGCTTCGAACTTGTCCCCAATTCGAGCGCCACTACCCTTACGACTATTTAGATCTGATCTCTTTTGAACAGAGTAAGTAGCGGGGATCTCAGAACACACGAGATGGACAGTTATCGCCGCTCAAGCTGAGCCGATTGTGAGCGGCGACTGATCGCCGTTAAGAATTGTGCGATCAGATCTCTTTGACCAGAGCTGAGCTTTGCCTCGAGGGCCATTTCATCCAGGACCTTGGGCCATTCCTCAGCGGACTTCGCTTCCGGCCGGGGAAGTGCATGGCAGCCCGCACAACTGTCTGCGAATGCTCGTCGCCCGGCCTCAAGTGAAGCCAGCGTAGCGCCCGGAAACTGGGTCCTCGTTCTTGCGAGGTCCTGAGCGTCTGCGCGGGGCAAGCTGGCACACCTCAGCTGCAAGAGCGCAAACAGCACGAACAATGGTCTAAGACCGAGGTAGTGGAATTCGTTCACGGCCATCGTCGCCCGCCAAGTTGATACTGCATATCAATATCAACATTGCAAGTCAATCCCACTCGCTTGGGCAAACGAGCGGTCGGAAATCAGCGGGTTTTCTTGTCGCGGTGGCACGGGCAGCGGCACGTTCCAGAGCCGATGCATCCACGACGGGCACAGCTGTCACAAGGTGGTGACGGTGTGGGCGAAAACCTGGTCCTTCCGTAATAGGCCGTGAAGGCGTTGCCCTCTCCGGCCACCGGTGCGGATTCGCCGCGCTGTGAGTACCAGAGCGCGAAGCCAACCAGTGCGGTCATTCCGAGAGTCGCGAGGATTATCATGGCAGGTGTTCTCTATGGAGCCGCGGCGACGTGCCGTCAACTGCTGATGCGAGATCTGAAACCTAGCGGCGCCGGGTTCTCCTCGGCCGGCCACCCCGTGCGAGAAGCCGACCGATCCACTCCGCCGCTCTTGCCGCCCAAAGCCCGATCACGTCCGTGAGCCATCGTTTGATCCAGGGCCGAGTGTAGAAGGTGGCGTCCACACGGCGTGCCTGGGCGATCTTCGACTCAATCCACTGCTCGCCCTTCTCGACGGCCACGGGGTCGCGAACTTCCACCAGCGCCTCCAGGTTCGCGAGCGACAGCGGATCCAGATTGAAGCTTCCAACCAGAAAAACCTGGCCATCAACCGCCGCCGCCTTGGCGTGAAGTACCGACCGATTCCATTCGTAAACTTCGACGCCAGCAGTCAGAAACTTCCGATAAAGGCGCATCGTTGCCGCGTGCGCGAAGGGGACGTCGCTTTGACCTGCCAGCAAGAGGACAACCCGGACGCCCCGGCGCGCTGCCGAGGTCAGGGAGCGAATCAGCCGACGGTTGGGAAGAAAATAGGCGTGAGCAAGAAGAATACGGGTGGAGGCCGCTCTCAAGGCGCGAAGATAGCGCTTGAGGAGTTTTCGGCCCCCGCCCCGACCCGACAGGAAGATCCTTACCGATGTTCCTGGAGCATTAGGCGATCTGAGCCCTTGCAATGAGTAGCGCAGATGTACGACCGCTGGGCCTTTCACTTCGAGCGCAAGATCGACCCAGCCAAGGCGTTCGCCATCGACGTAATCGTCGCCAATGTTGATCCCGCCGATGAAAACGACCGCATTATCGACGAGCAGGAGCTTGCGATGGTTTCGTCGCAATCGACCGACCAATAGATCGCGAAGTGGGTTGAACAGCGTCACCACGCAACCGCCTTGACGAAGATGCGCCGCGACGGCCCGACCGCTCCGAAGGGAGCCCCAGCCGTCGATCACCGCGGTCACCGCGACGCCCCGGCGTGCCGCGCCTACCAGCGCCTGAATGAAGCGATGCCCCGTGGAGTCGAGGGCGAACGCGTATACCTCGAGATGGATGGACCGCTGCGCATCTCGAATCGCATCGAGCATTCGAGGAAATGCATGAGCGCCTCCGTCGAGGACCGTGACGGAGTCCCCCGATTGAGGGTTGTCCACAATCTTTTCGTCGGGTTTCGTTTTGGCGAGCATGCGAACAAGCAACTGAGCGGGCCCCATGGACCATATCCGGATCGATCCAAGCGCGTTGACTCGATCCACTCCACAGGCTACACCGCAAACGTCGCTGAGACGGGGTTTCGCATGGAATTTCGAATCGCTGCCGAAGAGCTGAAAAGAGCCCTCTACCGCGCCCAGGGGATCGTGGAACGAAAAACCACGATGCCCATTCTGGCCAACGTGCTCATCAACGCCACTAAGGCCGGAGTCCAGGTGACGGCTTTTGATCTGGACATCGGCATCGTCTCCGAGCACTCGGGCGAAGTTCTCAAACCGGGCGGGGTGACCGTCTCGGCGAAGTACCTTTTCGACATCGTGCAATCGGCGCCCGAACCGCAGGTCACCCTCAAAAAGCTGCCCAACAATTACGTGGACATCACGAGCGGAAGCGCACACTTCAAGATCGTCGGAACCGCGCCCGAGGAGTACCCAAAGCTTCCCAAAGAAGAGAGCGCCCCCCTCATCAAGCTCAATGGAGCTACGCTGCTGGAGATGATTCGCCGGACCTCGTTCGCGATCTCCAGCGATGAAACCCGGTACATCCTCAACGGCGTCTTCTTTGAGCCACGTGAAGACTCAAAAATCCGGATGGTTGCCACCGATGGACATCGCCTCGCTTTTGTGGAGCGGGAGCTGGCCGGCGATTTCAAGTTGAAGGGCGGCGTGATCATTCCGCGCAAGGGTTTGTTCGAGCTCAAGCGTTTGTTGGATGAGGCTCCAGAGGCGGAGTGCCAGCTCGGCTTTGCCGAAAACTCCGCGATCTTCAAGAAGCCTGGGCTGACGATGGTGATGCGCCTGATTGATGGGCAATTCCCCGAATACCAACGGGTCATCCCGCAGGAGAGCGTGCGAACCGTGCTCTTGCCACGGGGCAAGTTTCTCGATGCCCTGCGCCGGATTTCGCTTTTGTCGGTAGACAAATCCAATGCGGTGAAGGTCGCGCTGTCCGAAAATCTCATTCGCATCACCTCGAGCAATCCGGATCTCGGCGAGGCCAAAGACGATCTCGAGGTGAATTACAAGGGGAACGAGATCACCATCGGCTTTAATGCGCGTTACCTGATCGACGTTTTGTCGGTCCTCGAGGGGGATCAGGTGGCATTCGAGTTGGGCGATGAGCACAGCCCCGGCGTGCTTCACCTGCCGGGGGAGCGTAGCTACATCGCCGTCGTCATGCCGATGCGGGTTTAGAGCAAGCCTTTCCGAATAAACGTAGGGCGAGGAAGCGTGAGATCAGGCGCAGATTCTTCGCACTGAGGCTCGGAAATCGGAGGATCGAGGCGTCGGCTCCCCGGTGCTTTCGATGTGCAATCACTTCTCCTTCGACGAGGACCAGGCCGGCGGCGGGCAGGTGAAGGCTGATCGCAACCCTTCGTGAGAGCGGCAGCGAGTGGCCGATGAAAAGCATCCCTCCGAGCGACAAGTCGCTGCAAAATCCGAAGGAATGGTCGCGATCCGATCGTATTCGAGCGATCGCACCGCAGGGCGCTCGAGTCGTCCGTCGAACATCCCGCGCATCGCCAAACCTGGCTGATTCGTCCATCGCGAAGATCTGAAAGCCCATTCAAGCTCCACCCGATGCCTCGGGAAAAGCACGTGCTGTGCCAGCGAGGCCCAAACGTAAGCGATGGAAAAACCTATGAGCGAATACTTCGCGCGCCGCCGAAAATGACTTGAAGTCCGACGCGCTTGTCTTCGCGCCGTGTTGCCACGATTGTTCCCCCCGGGTGTCAGATCAATCTCCATACTGGCCACCATGACTGAGGCCTACAGCGTAGATATCGACCAATGCGCCCATTGCGGTCTGGTTCTGGGGGAAGACCAATTCCTGCTGCTCTATTGCGGCGACTGCGGCTTCGAATACTGCTCGGAACACGCCAGCGTGGAGCACCACGACTGTTCCAGCATCTGCGCAGAATCCGGCGCAACCGAGGAAGCGGAGATCGCGCTGTCCGAATAGGACGCCGATTGCGGGTTGGGCAGGAGTTTCCGTTTTCCGGAGTTTCGGAAGACCGTGCTTGCCTTTTTACCCTCAGGCAGTAGATAGCTCCACATCCACCCGCTGGGGGTTCATCTATGCATCGACAACTCATTCCCTTGATAGGGGCAGTGCTTTTGAGCGGTACCGTTGTGGTAGCGGGAAGCGAAGAGCGCGTCTTACCGCGAAACATGACGGAAGAAGAGCAGGCTGCTCAAGCTGCAAATGCGCCGGGGTTTTTCATTTGGGACTGCTATCCGGAGCTCGCGGGCTTTACGGATCCACCTCCGATGACCTCGAGATTTCCGACCGAGAGTGAGCAGACCCAAGGGGCGATGTACGCCTGGCCGTCATATGGCGCTCAGATGTCCCCGCTGACCGAGCTGATCCGCAATTCAGTTCAGCAGGATGGATACGAAACGACGGTCATGGTCACGGCGGCCTCGCGAGCGCCGGCGGAGGCGACTCTTCGGCTCCGAGGCTTTGATGACGACATGATTTCTCGCATCAACTGGTTCGTGACTCCCCTCAATGGCATCTGGATTCGCGACTTCGGCGCGGAAGTCTTGATTACGCCGGACGGGACCTTCCAGTTCGTAGACATGGGCTATTATTCCAGCGCCGCGACCACTTGCGCACCGACGCCGGACGGGATGCCCCAGCGGCCGTCCGACGACGTTTCGCCTACCAGGTTTGCACCAAATCTATTGGGTGGTGTCGACGTGTTCAGGCCGATGCTCCGTACCGAGGGCGGTAACTTGCAGACGGACGGCCAGGGAACTTGCGTGCACATGCAACGCGATGTGTTGGCCGCCAATCGGTTCACGGGCGGGGGAATTTCCTGGATGTACACTCAGGAAGACCTCGACGCCGTTTACACGAGCTTCTACAACTGCACTCGGATCATCACTCTCGAGTCGTTTGGGCTGGATCCGGGCCCGACGACGATAGGCCAGCGCCGCGTGATTGACCACGTAGACATGTTCATGTCGTTTATCTCGTCGCAGACGGTCATCGTCGCGAGGCTGGATGACGAGGACGCCGCTTTCGACCCCAACAATGCGGCGATCCTGGAGAGGAATGCGCAAACACTGAGCGATGCGGGTTACAACGTCGTTCGAATTCCGCAACCCGCCCGCTATTGCACCGTGCGCCGAAGCACGACGTGCGTTGCCAATCAGAATGACACCCGCGAGTGCGTTGGCGCGGTAGACCGGGTCTGGGCGACCTATGCCAATTCGATCCGCGTTGGGAATCGGATGCTCGTGCCCGTCTATCACGACCCAGTCTCAGACGTTAGCCCGCTGCCCCAGGACGTGAAGGATAGAATCAATCGCCAAGAGGCGGAGTCCATCAGCACGTTCCAGGCAACGCTGGACAGCGAGTTCGGACCCAATGCGGTCATGGTGGTGCCCGTGGTTTCGGACGATATGATCCCCTGTCAGGGCTCGATGCATTGCATCTCGATGACGTATGGCCCGACTGTCACGCCGTAGAACGTGCTGAACGACTAGCAGGAAAATGGGGCCGATTGCTGGCCCCATTCGTTTTTTCGCGGACCGCGCGATCTACCGGCGGAGATACGACCAGGCGAAGATTGTCCAGGCGGCGATAAAGCACAGTCCCCCCAATGGCGTGACCGCGCCGAGCTGCCGGATCCCGCTCAGCGCGAGGACGTAAAGGCTTCCAGAAAAAAGGACTATGCCGACGAGCATTAACCACCCCGCGGCGTTCCCAAGTCTTCCCGGACTGATCGCGAGGGCAACGGCAATCAATCCGAGGGCATGATACATCTGATATCGCGCAGCGGTTTCGAATATCGCAAGCATTTCGGGGCTCAACCTTGAGCGAAGAGCATGGGCTCCGAAGGCCCCAGCCATCACCGAAAGACATGCGTTTGCGGCGCCGCAAATCGCCCAGAATCGGGTCATGAGGAGCTTTTAGCGCAATAGCGCCGGATGACCACCCTGGAACCGATTGGACCGGGGCAGAGATTTGATCCCATAATCGCCATCCTCGGGGGGCTCAGCGGTGTTCGATGGAGGCTCCCGGTGTTTGAATCAGTGCTCAATTCCGACAGGATCGCCAGCGGTGGCGTGAAGACAGGCGCCCTGCTTGCGACGTTCGTCCATGCCGGACTGATTGCCGGTGCGGTTTTTCTCTCTGGGCGGGAGATCGTCAGCTCTCGGCCGCCCGCGGTCAACCCGCCCGTGATTGTCTTGAAGAACCCTGGAAATTCAGGGGGAGCAGGTCAGTCGACTGCCAGCAAGGAGGCGAGTCCGGCGCCGGCGCGGCATCGGCGCCCCGCGCGGATGGTTCAAACCGGCGCGGTTATCGCGAAGAAAGTGTCCCCGGTCGAGGCCCGCGAGGACATCCCGCAGCCGATTGCGGACCATTCGGTGGAGCAATCGAGCGCATCGTCCGACATCACCGGAGTGCAGGAAGGTCCGCCCGGCGCGGCGGTTATCTGCCCGGGTGGCCACTGCGGTCCAGGGCTGTCGGTGCCGTACACGCCGGGGCCAGCCGATCCGGGGATACGGACCATCGGGCCCGGAATGAGGCCCCCCAGGTTGGTCGATCCGGGAGAACAGCTTCAGTACACGAGCAGAGACATCCCGGCCGAACCCCGCACGGAGCCCGAGATTCCCGGGCGACCACCGCCGGAAAAGGAAATCCCGACGATTCTGACGTCTGCGCGTTGAAACATTTTGCAATACGAGCGTAACGCCAGCGCAACACGAGAGCTGTTTGCTCTACTGCTCTCGGGTGGCACCCTTGGCCGTCGGGGGTAGGAGGTTCAAATGAAACGATCTGCAGCGCTCGGGTTGCTGGGTGTTTTCATTTTGGGCTTTGGTGCGATGTGCGCGACAACCGATGGTCGACACTGGCTCAAGGAGGTCGCGGTAGCGCAGGTCGATGATGTGCTCGACACCGTCGCTGTGACCGAGAGGCAGCGTCGAGCCCTCGAGGAGATCAAGAATCACGTCGCCGGCGCGCTCGAAGCGAAGATCCGGCAGCTCGAGGGTGTGGTCCGATGCGCGGTGAATAACCGGGCCGGGTCGAGCCATCGTTTTCAGCTGAGTGCTCCCCGGATTGGGCCAATCTCGGAATTCCGGGCTGATCCGCTGCTCCCTCGGGTTTGGGTGCAGGGCAGCCGGCCGCAGAGCAGCTATCTTCCACCGATCCGCGGTGCATTTGCGACCGAATGGAGGTCGTGCTCCCCCTGCACGCCGCGTTAGACTTAGCGTGTGACTCGGGCCCTGCTGATTGAGGACGATCGGAAGCTGGCGGCTCTGCTCGTCGAGTTTCTCGAGCAGAATGACGTATCCACGACACTGGCCGCCGACGGCACCCAGGCGCTCAATGCCCTCAGCGCGAATCGGTTCGACATCCTCCTTGTAGACATCATGCTCCCGGGGATGGATGGCCTCACCCTCACGAAAAAAATCCGCGAACGCTGGACGACCCCGGTCATCATGGTCACCGCTCGCGACGAGGACACGGATAAGATCGTTGGCCTGGAGCTGGGCGCCGACGACTACCTGGCAAAGCCGTTCAATCCACGGGAGCTGTTGGCGCGAATCCGAGCGGTGCTGCGCCGAGCGCAAGGGGTCGCCGAGGAAGGCCGGTTCGTGTCCGGCGGCCTGACCATCGATTTTGGAGCCCGGGAGGTGGTGGTCGACGGAAAGCGGCAATCCCTGACGACCCACGAGTTCGAGCTTTTGTGCGCGCTCGCGAAAAACGCCGGACGGGTACTGTCACGGGAACGGCTGTTGGATCTCGTGAAAGGCGCGGCCGCCGATGATGCCTTCGATCGATCGATCGACGTTCATGTGAGCCGGTTGCGGCAGAAAATTGAGCCGGATCCGCGCCATCCCCGATATGTGAAGACCGTTCGCGGAGCGGGCTATCTGTTACCGCGTGAAGCCTGAGGCGCAGGTGGGTGTAAATCCTCGAAGGCTCTCGGTTCGCCTCTACATTGCATTTCTGGGTGTCCTTCTCGCCGTCGCCCTTGGCTCAGCGGTCCTCACCTGGCTTGCCAGTCGCACCGCGATCCGCGCTACCCGCTTCCATGGTCCGCAGGTCGTTTACCACCTGTCGCGCGAGCTTCCCTTCGGCGATGCCGCCGAGCTCCGCGCCGCGCTTGAGCGAATGCACCGGGACCTTGATCTCGACATCGCGGTGTTCGACAACCGAGGCCGCCTCCTCGCCTCTTCGGGCACCGCGATTGCGGCCCCCAACACGGCGATGTTCTTTATTCTTCAACTGCAGGCGGCCTGGCTCAAAGAGCCGTACGTCGTCGGAGGACCGATTCGGGGGATGGCCGGTCCCCGCGGGGTGATGCTTTTGCGATTGCGCAGTCTCGAGGAGGGGCAGCGATTGCTGTGGCGAACCCTGGCGCTCCTCCTCGGCGGCCTGGCCGTGTGTCTCGCGCTCGTCTATCCGCTTTCGCGTTCCATCACTCGCCCGCTGGAGCGCCTCACCGCGACCGCCGAGGCCTTTGGACGAGGAGATCTCTCCGCTCGCTCGGGCATCGAGCAGAACGACGAAGTGGGCCGGCTGGCCCACGCCTTCGACCAGATGGCGAAGCGAATCGAAGCTGCCAGACGGGCGGAACGCGAGTTGCTGGCCAATGTGTCGCATGAGCTGAGAACGCCACTGGCGCGGGTGCGGGTGGCCCTCGGGTTGATCGACTCCCCTCCCGAAGGTACCCGCCGCCGCCTCGCGGTGGTCGAGGAGGAGCTCGACGAGCTGGAGCGGCTCATCTCCAACATCCTCACCGCAACCAAGCTCGATCTCGCGGCTCTGCCGGTCCGCCGGACGCGCGTGTCGCTGCGCGAGATGGCGCAGCGGAGCCGGGATCGCGTTCTTGCGCTGGAACCCGACCGCGAGGTGGAGATCAACGTCCCCGAAGACCTGCAAGTAAATCTCGATCGTGCCCTGATGTCGCGAGCGCTCGACAACTTGCTGGACAATGCGCGCAAGTACGATGAATCGGGCCTGCCTTTGCGAGTCGAGGTGGAATCCGAAGGCGGCGACGTGATCCTCGCGGTCGTCGATCACGGCAGCGGAATTCCTCCTGATGAGCTGGACCGGGTGTTCGATCCTTTTTTTCGCGGCGCCAACGCGCGAGCTCGCAGCAGTGGCTTCGGTCTGGGTCTCGCGCTCGCCCGGCGAATCGCGCAGGCGCACGGCGGAAGCATCCGGGCGATCAACATCCCAGGGGGCGGTGCGCGCATCGAGATCCGGTTCCCGCGGCAGAGCGCCTCGTCTGCGTTTTCTCCCGAGCCATTGCTGGGGGAACCGCTGTAGGCTTCCCCTCATGGCAGAAACTCTAGATCCGCTCACCGCTCGGCTGGCAACGCGCACGCTGGAGTTGTGCCAAATCCCCAGTCCGATTGGCGAGGAGCGGGAGCTCGCCGACTGGATAGAACGTTGGGCGAGGAGGCTCTATCCCGCCGGACAGGTATTTCGGCACTCCCATTCAATCGCCCTGGGGAATTTTTCCGATCCGAGGCCCACCGTCGGTCTGGTGGGTCACCTGGACACCGTTCCGCCCCACCCGTCTGACGCGCCGGCGCATATCGACGGCGGGCGGATTTTCGGTCGTGGAAGCTCGGACATGAAGGGCGGCCTGGCGGTGATGATGGCTCTCGCCGAATCCCTTCCCAGAGAAAAGCTCCCCTACAACCTGATCCTCATCATCTATGAACGAGAGGAGGGGCCCTACCTCGAAAGCGGGCTCGGTCCGTTGTTCGAGTTGCAGCCCGCCCTCAAGTCGGTCGCGCTGGGGATTGCCCTCGAGCCAACGGACAACGTCGTGCAAGTGGGTTGTCTTGGCAGCATCCACGCCACCCTTCGAATTTCCGGCAAGAGCGCCCATTCAGCTCGGCCCTGGCAAGGCGAGAATGCCATTCACAAAGCAGGACCCTTGTTGTCTGATCTGCTCTCGCTGCCCCGCCGGGAGGTCTCCTTCGCTGGATTTCCGTTCTACGAGGTGTTCTCAGTCACTCACGCCGCGGGAGGTCGGGCGCGAAACGTCGTGCCCGATCAGTTCGAAATGAATCTAAACTACCGGTTTGCACCTGGCAAAAGCATCGCCGCTGCCCAGGAGGAAGTGCGTCGGCAGGTGGCCGGGCGGGCCGAGATCGAGTTCCTCGACCTGGCCCCTTCGGGGCGCGTCTGCTCCGAAAATCCCCTGTTCCAGAAATTTCTCGCCCAGACTGGTTTGGCCGCCGCCTCCAAGCAGGCATGGACCGACGTGGCGCGATTCTCAGAGCTCGGGGTCGATGCGATCAACTTTGGCCCCGGAGAGTCGGCGCAGGCGCACCAGCAAGGTGAAAGCGCTCCCGCCGCCTCCTTGTCCGTCGCTTTCGAGAAATTCTCTACCTTTTTGCGCGGAAGTTGAAGCGAGAAGAATCGCCGCATCGGGATCCATCGCGGGCCAGGTCCTAGATGCGCTGCAGAGCCTGTCGCCACTTGGTCAGATGGCGTTCCCTATCCTCCGCCGTCATCCTCGGCTTGAAGCGGCGTCCCACTTTCCACGCCCCGCGGATTTCGTCTTCGCTTTTCCACACTCCCGCGCCCAAGCCCGCGAGAAAAGCCGCTCCGAGGGATGTCGTCTGTAGATTTCTCGGTCGCACGACGTCGGTGCCGAGCAGGTCCGCCTGAAACTGCATCAAAAGCCCATTCGCGGATGCACCGCCATCGACCTTGAAGGCGGGGATTTCGCGTCCGGAGTCTTCCGTCATTGCGCGGGCCAGGTCGTGTATCTGGAACGCGATGCCCTCGAGGACCGCCCGGGCCAGGTGCCCAGCGCTCGTCGATCGATCGACTCCCGTGAGCAACCCGCGCGCGTCTGGACGCCAGTGAGGGGCTCCCAGGCCGGTCAGCGCGGGCACGAACACCAACGCTCCGGTGTCATCGACCTTGCGGGCGAGTTTTTCCACATCGGGCGCGGACTTGATCAACCCCAGTCCATCGCGCAGCCATTGAACGGCCGCCCCGGCAACGAAGGCGCTTCCCTCGAGAGCGTAAACCGTGCGGCCAAAAATCCTCCAGCCGACGGTGGTCAGCAAACCGGCGTGGGACTCAACCGGAATCTCGCCGGTGTTCATCAAGAGGAACGCCCCCGTGCCATAGGTGCATTTTGCTTCCCCTGGCGCGAAACAAGCTTGTCCGAACAACGCCGCTTGCTGGTCGCCCGCCATCCCGGCGACTGGAATTCCGTCGGGGAGGGGGCGAACACCCAGAGTGGTTCCGTAGATTTCGGCAGAACCACGGATCTCGGGAAGGACGGGGCTTGGGATATCGAGAAGGTCGATCATCTCCCGGTCCCAGGAAAGGGTCCGAAGGTTCATCAGCAGGGTTCGGCTGGCGTTGGAGACGTCGGTCAGGTGCGATCGATGCCCGGTGAGCTTGTAGACCAGCCAGCTGTCGACGGTACCGAAGCACAAGTCGCCGCGCTCAGCCCCGGCGCGGGCTTGCACAACGTTTTCCAGGAGCCAGGCGAGCTTGGTGCCCGAAAAATACGGATCCAGCACCAGACCGGTGATCGCCCGCGTCCTCTGTTCGAGGCCTCGGCCCTTCAGCAGGGCGCAGCGATCTGCGGTTCGCCGGTCCTGCCACACGATCGCGCGGTTGACGGGTTTGCCGCTGTCTCTTAACCACAGCCCAGTTGTCTCCCGCTGATTGGTGATTCCGATTGCGGCAATGGCCTTCGCCGGAACCCTGGCGTTCCGGAGCGCTCGCGCGACGCAATCGATGGACGAGCGCCAGATCTCGTTCAGGTCGTGCTCCACCCAGCCCGGCTTGGGGAAATATTGTCGGAGCTCGCGGTACGCCGTGCCGAGAACGCGCAACTTGGCATCGATCACCAGGACGTGCGTGCCGGTGGTGCCTTGATCGATGGCCAGGATGTATTTTTGCGTCCTCACTTGAACCCCCAGGCGACAGTCAGTCCCCGCCGATCAACCGATCGGCACTTGGCCAAAGAAGGTGGCGATCTTCTCAGCCAATACTGGAAATCCGCGGTCTCTTGGAATGATGTGGAAGCCTTCGGTCAGCTCGAGCAACTCCACGCGCGGCGAGTTTGTCAAACCCCGCGCCAGCTCGCTTGCGCCTTTGGCTGACACCACATGGTCCTTTCGGGCGATCGCGATGAGAACGGGAACGCGCACGCCGGCCATCGCTTCACGGGCGCGATCCTGCAGCGTCCAGAGGTCATGAAGCCTCGAAGAGGGAAAGCCGGAAAGGATCGGAGCTTCCGCTCGGGCCTGCGGGTCTTCGATGTCCGTGCTCCCCTTCGCAATATACGGTCGAAGAACGTCGAGCAAGGGCAGGTCCCGGAGCTTTCGAAGCGCCCACATGTGCGCGCCGCGAAACGTCATCGCGGGGGCAATCAGGGCAATGCCGTGAGGAGGAGGACGATGGCGCGCCGCGAGGATCAATCCAAGCAAGCCCCCCACCGAGAGCCCGGCCACGAAGACTCGCCGAAAGGTTCTCAATCCCCACAACGCATCCTCGGTCGCCACCTCCCAATCGCGGTAGGTCACGCGCTCGAGCGCCTGGGGCGTGCTTCCGTGTCCAGGTAGGCAGATTCCGCTCACATGGTATCCACGGTCGCTCAGGGATTCGCCCAACGGCCGCATGTCCCATGGGCTTCCAGTGAATCCGTGAATGAGAAGGCACGCATCTTGTCCCTCGCCAAATTCAAATGAAGCTGTCTTTTGAGGGTCCAACGCGAGCGTACGCACGGAGACAGAACACCCTAGCAACCAGCCCGCGGTAGCGATATGGACTTCGTCATGGCGGACAACCCAAAGAATCCGGAGCTCCAGCTCCAGATCCAACTCGACGATGATGTCGCAAACGGCCACTACATCAACATGGCGCTGGTGAACCACACCGAGACCGAATTCACGATCGATTTCATCTACGTGCAACCGCAACAACCAAAGGCCAAAGTTCGATCCCGCATCATCACCAACCCCAAGCACATGAAGCGATTGTTGATGGCGATGCAGGACAACGTTGCCAAGTTCGAATCAAAGTTCGGGACAATCGAATTGATGGAGACCCCGAACCCGATCCACTAATGCGCAATGATGGACCTGGGATCGCTTAAGGCGCGAATGACCGCCTTCGTCGGGTCGCTTCAAGAGGAGATCTGCTCGGCTATCGAGTCCCTCGACGGTCGCTCCAAATTCATCACCGATTCCTGGGTGCGCGAAGGAGGTGGGGGCGGGAAGTCTCGCATTTTGGAGGACGGAGCCGTCTTCGAGAAGGCCGGGGTGAACACCTCCGAGGTGTACGGCGATCTTTCCGAGGCGTTTTCCCGGCGAATGCAGGGCGAGGGTCGGCAATTCTACGCCGTGGGCATCTCGTTGGTCCTGCATTCCCAAAATCCATTGGTTCCGGCAGTTCACGCCAACTTTCGACTGATTGTGCAGGGCAAGAAGGCGTGGTTTGGCGGCGGAACCGATCTGACCCCCTACTACTTGTTCGATGAGGACGCGATCCACTTCCACCGGACGCTCAAAGCGGTGTGCGACGCGCACGACCCTTCCTACCATCCAGCGTTCAAGAAGGCTTGCGACCAATACTTCTGGCTCAAACACCGGGGCGAGTCGCGAGGCATCGGCGGCATCTTTTTCGAGGACATGCGCGGCGACCTGGAGCGCGAGTTTCTCTTTGTAGAAGCCTGCGGACGGGCATTTCTGCCAGCATTTCTTCCTATCGCCAACCGCCGGGCGGGCAGTTCCTTCACCAGCGACCAACGCCAATGGCAGGAGATCCGGCGAGGACGTTATGTGGAGTTCAATTTGCTCTACGACCGGGGAACCGTCTTTGGCCTCGAGACCGGCGGCCGGACGGAATCGATCTTGATGTCGCTTCCACCGAGAGTGAGGTGGGCCTACGATTATCAGCCCCGCCCGGGCAGCGAGGAAGCGCGTTTGATCGATGTTCTCCGAAACCCACGGGATTGGGTGTGATCGCCCTGCCCGTTTGCAGCGCTAGACTGTCTGCTGATCGCTGCTAAGTTGGCCTCCTTTGGCTATTGACGACCTCACACTGGTCAAGCGGTCGCGCGATGGCGACCAAACTGCCTTCAAGCTGCTGGTTGAGCGGTATCAGCGCAAGGTGTACTCGGTGGCCCTCGGCATGGTGAGGGACCGCGAAGAAGCGCGCGACATCGCCCAGGAGGCTTTCACCAAGGTCTACAAGTATCTTGACCGCTTCCAAGGCGACTCGAGCTTCTATACCTGGCTCTATCGGATCACCGTGAACATCTGCATCGATTTCCTGCGCAAGCACGGCTCCGGTAGGGCGGAGCACGTCGAGCTCGACGAGAATGTAGAGATGGATTCCGCGGAGGCGAACATCGGCGCCTTGGGCACCAAGCTGGGTACCAATCCACAGAAGAGCCTGCTGCGCAAAGAGTTGGCGGCGAAAATTGAGGAGGCCCTCCAGGAGGTCCCGGAAAAGCATCGGGCGATCCTCCTCCTCCGGGAAATCGAAGGCATGTCGTACGATGACCTCGCTCGGACCCTGGAAATCCCCAAAGGAACGGTGATGTCACGACTCTTCCACGCGCGGGCGAAGGTCCAGAAAGTCCTTAGCAATTACCTTGAGTTAGACGAATCTAAAAGCGGTATAGGCAGCGAATGAAAAAAGGGAATATTGGCGCAGAGCCGCCGTCCTTCGTGACTTGATAAGCGGTGAAATCATGCTCCTGAATCCGGTGTGTCGAACCTTCATCTCCAAGTTATCGCCGTTCGTCGACGGCGAGTTGCGCGCGGCTGAGCGAGTTCAGGTGGAGTCGCACCTGGCCGGCTGCGCCGAGTGCACCCACAGGGCCGCCTCCCTCCGGGCGGAATCTGCGCTGATTCACGACGGCCTGGAGCTGCTCACCGACGAGGTCGACCTGCGCGACTTCAGCAAGAATGTCATGGCTCAGATTGCTCGTTCCCGACCGCCTTTGCTCGAGGGCTGGGGCGTGTCGCTGCGCGAGCTGTTCACCTACCGCCGCGGCATGATGGTGTCGTTCGCGGGGGCTGCGGCTGCGATGGTGGTTTTCGCCGCGGTACTTCTGCGGAGCGGAACCCCGGATGGCTACGCCAGCGAGAGAATGGCCGTACAAGCGGTGAGCACGGATCCGGAAGCGCACGTGGCTCCAGTGGTGATGTCCGGGGAGCGCGGCAACGCGATCATCTGGCTGGTCAGCCACAAGCACGTGGTAGAGGGTACGCAACCTGGTCAGGGCTTCCAGTTGGAGGACGTCGGCAAGGAAGCGCGTCCGGATCAGCCGCAGACGAAGATTAATCAGGATCGTCCGCGTGGAGGCGAGCTGTGAGAAAGCCGGGGGGAAGAAGTCGCGCAATCGGTGCGGTGGTTCTGTTGACCTCGGCAGTGTCGTTTGCCGCCGAGCCGAAGGTCCGCGTTACCGCCGAAGTCATTCTCGCCTCCAATCAGGGAAACACCATCGACCCGCCGGGGCTGGTGCGGATGAAGAACCAGTTCAGCCAGAAAGGCTTCGCCTTCAGCTCGTACCGGCGCTTGTCCTCGGAGAAATTGGCGCTCGTGCGTAAAGCGGTCGAAATCAAGCTGCCGAATCTGAGAACTGCGACTTTGCGCCTCGAAGACATGAAGGGTGGAACCGCCACGGTCAAGGTTGAGATCTCGGGACTGGCGAGCACGACCTTGACCTTGGGGCGCGAGGGCTCCCTCTTTCAACATGCGGGCGACCACGAGGGTGGACAACTCATTCTCGTTCTCTCGCCGGATCGCGGTACTCAGCCGAGGCGAGCTGCCCTCGGCACCCCCAGGCCTGCTGAGGTACTGGCCCGGGAGTTCGATGGCGGGGATACCGGCGACCTGATCGCCCCATCGCCATAAGCCGTACGACCGCCGCCTCACAGCCGGTCCCAACTGCCCGAAAGAAGCGATATGGTGCCGCCCGTTCGGTTTCACTCGGAGGCCCCATGGCGATCCAAGCACCGCTTCCCACCGCCACGCGGAAGCTCGATGAGCTTATCGCTCGCGTGAAGGACGGCAGTCGCGCCTTCGTGCGACTCACCGTTCGCGATCGGATCCGCCTGGTGGACGAGATGCGCGAGTCCTATCGGCTCATTGCTGAAGAGAGCGTGGCCGCCGCTTGCGAGGCCAAAGGCATCGATCCGACGAGCCCCGTTGCCGGAGAGGAGTGGCTCGCCGGTCCCGTGATCGTCCTTCGCAATCTCCGACTGGTCCAGGAAGCGCTCAAAGGCATTGGCCGCGAGGGCGTGCCACGCATCGACCGCTCGTGGATCCGGAAGCTTCCTGACGGTCGCCTCGCGATCCAGGTCTATCCGTCGAATGCGCTCGACGCCACGCTGCTCGCGAAGCACACCGCCGAGGTTTATCTGGAACCCGGCATCACCGAGGAGAATCTGCGCGAGCACCAAGCCTCTTTCTACCGCAACCCGCACGACGGTGAGCTGTGCGTCGTCCTTGGGGCTGGAAACGTAAACTCGATCCCGCCGACCGACGTCGCCTACAAGATGTTCGTCGAGGGCAAGGCCTGCATCCTCAAGATGAATCCGGTCAACGCCTACCTTGGCCCATTCCTCGAGCGGGCCTTCCGAGCCGCGACCGAGAAGGGATTTTTCGCCGTTGTCTATGGCGGCGCCGAGGTGGGCGAGTACCTCGTCAACCATCGCCTGGTGGACGAGGTGCACATCA
>WNFF01000323.1_pt1 | contig 34482 bp, 33 predicted proteins | sample 5400441 | NCBI WGS metagenome assembly WNFF01 (sample SAMN13153345, study PRJNA577476) | soil metagenome | isolation source: 120 cm saprolite under Douglas fir tree site 2 hole 3 replicate 1 | place: USA:California | collected 2015-04-18
CGGTGTGGTTGATCGGATAATGACCGCGCGTGCGCAACGCCGCGAGCCCGGCCTCCAGTGCATCGGGAATGAGCGGCGCAACGTCGGGATGCTTGATATCGACGCCGATGGCGGCGGCGAGCTCGCCCGCGGCCAACATGTCGCCCATCTTCTTGCCCGGCTCGATCGGTACCACGTTCTCCGGCGCGCGGTACTCCGCCACGTGCTCGTCGCCGGAAAGGACCCACGTGACCTTGCGGAGGTCCACGCCGTGCTCCGCCTGCAGGATGGCGCGCGCCCACACGCCTGTCGTGACGGTGTAGCCGCGGTTGACGCCGACCTTCCGGCATTCGAGGTCCTTCGGCGTGCGGATGCCGGCCTTCGTGTTCACGAGAATGGCGCCGTGGTGGAAGGCGCGCACCAGGAACACCGGCACCGCGGTCATGCGCTTGCCGTGCGCCTTGGCGCAGATATAGGTGGTGATCGCCATCTCGCAGATGTCGAACTCGAGCCCGCGCACCATGCGGCGGAAGGCGGCGATCAAGGGATCGACCTCTTCGAAGTCGAACGCGAAGGTTTTCGGCCTGACGCTGCCGTCCTTGAGCGCCTGGTTGTTGCCCTGCGTGCGGGTGACGGTTTTCAGCTTGAGTTCTTGGGCCATGGCGCTTGGCTCGGATGACAGACGACGGACGATAGACGAGCAAGGATATTTCTGTCGTCTGTCCTCCGTCGTCCGTCCTCCGAATCACACCGTCGTCTGCGCCACGCCGGGACGCGCGGTGAGCGCCTCCTTGGCGGCGTCCTTGAACGCCTGATCCGGCGGCAGCACCACCGAGGCCGAGCGCACCCGGTGGTGGGCGGGATCGACGCCGGGCGGCGTGATGCCTTTCTCCACCAGCGCCTTGGCCGCGCGCATCAGGCGGTGGCGCGCCATGATGATGCCGTTGTCGGTCGAGACCAGGTTCTCCTTGGTGCGGTCGCAGATCGGCCCCATGCTCTCCTGCAGCGAAGCATCCTGGATCGCGAAGCCGGCGACGCCGCTGAAGGTCCTGCCCGCCTTCTGCCCGGCGCGGTCGATCAGATAGTCGTTGTCCTTGTTGGCGAGCGGCCGATAGGTCCCCGGGACGTACTTGCAGTGCACGCCCGCGCCGTCGCGCATGGCGGCGACCTCGCGCTGGGTCAACACCCGCACCGGGTGGAAGTCGTAGCTCCAGGCCCAGCAATTCTCGTCGTCGATCGGAATCCAGAAATGGCCGTGGATCGGGTGATCGCCGCGCGGCGGGATCATGGTGAAGCAGGGCATCACGAACGGCGTGATCCGCCAATAGTAGTTGCCGTTCTCGGCGTTGCGCCGGGCGCCGATGAACAGCCCGCCCGGCTGCTCCACCACCTCGAAATACGGCTGCGTGTCGGACAGATTGTACTGGTTGCCCTTGGCGCCCTTGAACAGGGGGTCGGAGCCGAGATCGGCGCGGTGCAGGAACGAGACGTGGCTCGAATCGATCCCGCCCTCCATGGCCTGCAGCCAGTTGCACTCCTGCAGGCGCTTGGAGGCGAAGGTGTGATCGACGGGAACGGTGGCGAACTCCCATTCCGGCGGCGGCGGCTGCTCGGGCGGCCCCATGTAGGTCCACAGCAGCGGACCGCGCTTCACCAGCGGATAGGACTTCAGCTTGATCTTCTGGCAGAAGCCGCTCTCGGGCGGCTCCGACGGGACCTCCATGCACTGGCCGGTGACGTCGTATTTCCAGCCGTGATAGGGGCAGCGCAGGCCCGCCTCCTCGTTGCGGCCGAACCAGAGCGACACCCCGCGGTGGGCGCAGAACTCGTCAATCAATCCGTACCGCCCGTTGCTGTCGCGGAAGGCGACGAGCCGCTCCGAGAGGAGCTTCACGCGCACCGGCGGGCAGTCGTTCTCCGGCAGCTCCTCGTCGAGCAGCGCCGGCAGCCAATAGGCGCGGAACAGTTGGCCCATCGCGGTGGCGGGGCCGGTTTGCGTCAGCAGGTCGTTCTGTTCTTTCCTGAGCATCGGATCGGTCCGTGATCGCTGATCTTGGAACCTTGGGCCGCACTATCGGCCGATTCAGCAGCAGTCGCAACCGATCCCCTCGAGCTCGATGAGTGCGTTCTTCATCCAGCTTGGGGGAAAATCGTCGAGAACCACCTCGGCCGCCGGCTTGAACACCTTGAAGTGATGGCGCTTGTCGCCCTCTGTCCAGAACGCCACGACGGTCTCGAGCGGCGCACAGCCCGGCAGCGAGCATGCCACTTCCGAGACCAGGATCACCGCATCGTCCGCGAGCTTGAAGCGGGCGCGCGTCCACTCCCGCACCCGGTCGAGCGCCAGGCCGTGGTCGGGGCTCTTCTTGACGAAGCCAAGCATCGCGCGCTCTACAATGTTGCGCTAAGAAGTGGCGTCTATATCGGAGGAACGCAACGGTGGAAAAAGTGCTGGCGGCTGTGCGCGTGGGCCCGAGCCGCACCGAGATCCGCGAATATCCCATGCCGGACATCAAGGAAGATGCCGCCCTGATGAAGATGGAGGTCGCCGGCATCTGCGGCACCGACGTCAAGCTCTATGCGCACCCCCCGAACGACAAGCCCACCATCATGGGGCACGAGAACATCGGGGTGATTGCCAAGGCCGGCCGCGAGTTCACGCGCCGCAAGGGCTTCAAGGAGGGCGACCTGGTCTTTGTCGAGCACTACGTCATGTGCGGCAAATGCGAATGGTGCCATCTCGGCCAGTACCGACACTGCGAGAACACCAACTGGCGCACCAATCCCGACGCGATCCGCTACGGCTACACGTCCGACGAGAAGCCGCCGCATCTCTGGGGCGGATTTGCGCAATATGTGTATCTCCCCTGGAACTCGGTCGTGCACCATGTGCCCAAAGGCGTTACGCCGGAGCTGGCCGGCCTGGTCACTCCGATGGCGAACGGGGTCGAATGGTCGCTGTTCGACGGCGGCGTCGGCTACGATTCGCGCGTGCTGATCCAGGGGCCCGGGCAGCAAGGGCTTTCGCAGACGGTGATCTGCAAGCAGGCGGGGGCTTCACTCATCATCGTGACGGGCACGTCAAAGGACGCCGCCCGCATGAAGGTCGCCAAGGAATTGGGCGCCGACCATGTGATCGATGTGGAGAAGGAGGACCCGCTCGCACGTATCGTGGACATCACCGGCGGCAAGGGCGTGGACGTTGCGCTCGATTGCACCGCCGGCGCCGGTACCATTCCCATTTTGCTTGGCATCGAGGCGCTCAAGCGCAAGGGCGGCGTGATCGTGGCGCAGGGGGAGATGGCGGCGTTCCCGAATTTCCCGCTGGAAAAATTCACCGTAAAATTCATCACCATGAAGAGCGCCCGCGGCCACAGCTTCAAGGCCTGCGAGCTCGCGCTGGCGCAGCTTGCCTCGAAGCGCTTCCCGCTGGAGAAGATCACGACCCACAAGTTCGGGCTCAAGGATGTCGACTTGGCCATCCGGTCGGTGGGCGGGCATGGCGTGCCGGACGTGATCCACGCTTCGCTGCTGCCGTGGGAGTAGGCGGCGCGGCCGGGCGCCCATGCGCGACAAAGCCATCATCGCCATCGCCACCGGCGATCCCGCGGGGATCGGTCCCGAGATCAGCCTCAAGGCCGCGCTCGATCGGACCGTGCGCGAGGCCTGCAATCCCATCCTGGTGAGCGATGCGCGCGTGCTCGAGCGGCACGCGCGCGCTTGCGGCATCGCGGTCGAGCTGCACGTGGTCGAGCGGGTCGCGGACGCCGATTGGCGAGGGGAGCGCGTCAACGTGCTCGCCTGTATGCAGCCGGACGCCTCCCGGCTCGACTTCGGCGCCGTCAGTGCGGCGAGCGGACGCGCCTCGCTCGCCTTCGCCGGCCATGCGATCAATGCCGCGCTCGCGAACGCGGTCGACGCCGTGGTCGCGGCGCCGCAGAACGAGACCTCGATCGCGCTTGCCGGCATCGCGTTCGACGGCCACCCCTCGTTCGTCGCGCGCGCGACCGGCACCGACGTCGACGATGTCTACCTGATGCTTTGCTTCGGCGACACCAAGATCGTCCACGCCACGCTGCATCAAAGCGTGAAGGAGGCGGTCGCCATGATCACGCGCGAGCGGGTTCTCCGCGTCATCGCGGCGGCCGACCGCGCGCTGAGAAGCATGGGGTGGGCGGCGCCGAAAATCGTCATCGGCGGGCTCAACCCGCACGCCGGCGAAGGCGGACTGTTCGGCCGCGAGGAGATCGACATCATCAAGCCGGCGATCGATGCGGCCGCCGCGCAGGGCCTGCAGGTCGCCGGCCCGTTCGGCGCCGATACCATGTTCCACATGCAGGGCGTCGACGCTTTTGTGGTCATGCTGCACGACCAGGGCCATATCGCCGCCAAGCTCCTGGCCAAGACCGCAACCGCGGCGCTGACCATCGGCAGCCCGATCCTGTTCGCCTCGGTCGCCCACGGCAGTGCCCACGACATCGCCGGCCGCGGCGTCGCGGATCCCACCGCGATGATCGAGGCGATGCTGCGGCTGTCGAGGGTAAGGCAATCGGCAGGATCGCAGTCGGCGACGCGGTTTTGAGCGGTCGGATTACGGCCCGGCTAATCGATGAAGTAAGCGCGGCGCTGCTCCGGTGTCAGCGGCTCGGGAAATTCACGCGCCAGATAGGCGACGAGGTCATCCGGATCCTCAAACAGCGGATGGGCCACGATCAGACCGCCCTTGTTGACGGTGAAGAAGCCCCGCCCGCCGGCCAAGGTGAACAGCTTGGCCTGCGGTTGCGCGCCGAGCGACAGCAAAGCGATACGCACACCCGAGGCGACCTCGTACACGCTGAGAACGCTTGCGCCGCCCACGGTGATCTCGGTTGCCGACAACAGCTTCCCGTGCTCCGAAAACCGCAACTCCTGGATCGAGCTGTGCGGCTGCACCAGATCGCGCGTGCTGCCCGTCCGCAAATCGATGATCTTGATCATGGAGTCCGGCATGCTCACGGCGACGAGATTGCGATCGGGCGAGATCGCGATCAGCTTGGCGCCGATCTCGACCACCAATTCCTCGGCGCCGCTTCGGACCTTGGCCCGCTGTTCTTCCGACAGCAGCGGACCCTGCGCGGCCATCTGCAGCAGATCACCGCGCAGCGTCATCGACAATTTTTGTCGGACGATGGTTCGTCCGTCCGCCGTCGATTTGACGACCAGATCGCCTCGGGAATCGCTGATCGCAATGAGGTCGCCGCGCTCCGACAAATAGACATAACCAAGTTGCGCAGGCGCCGGCGGAGGCTCTTCGAGAACGACCTTGGAGTCGAAGACGCGCAGGATGCGAATGGAACTATCCGTGCCGATGCAGGCCGCGTGATCGAGCACCGCGACCTGCGCCCGGCAAGAACCGAGCGCCGCAATCGAGGTGACGATCGGCCGGGAGAGGTCCGAGACATCGACGATCGTCGCAGCGCCCGACTTGGAAACGGCGAACAGCCGCCGTGCGCCGGCCGCGGCCAGGTAGGCGAGCGGCGGTCCCGCGATCTCGGCGGTAAGCTCGTCGGTCGCGGCGTCGGGTCGATAGATCAGAATACGTCCCGATCGCTCCGCCAGGACGGATATTCCATCCGGCAGCGCCGCCGCATGCTCGAGCTCGGACGGAGAGTCCGGCAGCGCGAAGCCCTGGGGCTTCCGCACCAGCCTCGATTCATTCGTCTCCAGGTTCCAGCGATGAGCGCTCCGGTCGACATAGCCGGCCAGAACGTCCTTTCGATTCGCCGAGACGGCGAACGCGGATATCTGAAGCGGAGCGTGCTGATCCTTGCCCAGAAGCACGAACGGGACCGAATAGGCGTGCGAGCTGTTCTGGGCGTCGAACGCCCAGTGCGTCACCGACGGACGGTCGGAGATCGTCAGGAAGCCGGTTCGGTCCGGAAGGCCCTCGATCCGCTCGATCGCGCCGCCGTCGACGGTCTTGTACGAGGCTTTGACCGTGCCGAGCTCGGGCACGTAGCTGCGAATCCGGCCGCTCGGGCCGAATGCCATGTAATCCGAGTCGCTGGCATGGCCGAGGAAACGTCCGTCGGCGGCATCCGCGTTGGTGTCGGCAACCAATTTGTACAGCCGCTCGCCCGCCGGCACGTCGTAGAAGTCGATGCCGGTGAGACCGTGAACGGCGAGGAATTTCGAGTTCGGCGAGATCGCGACATGCTGCGCACCGGTATCGACCTTGCCGAACGTTCGCTGCAGGGCGAGCGTCTCGCCGTCGAGCACCAGGATTTGCCCGTCCAGGAGCGCTTTCGCGACCGCCACGTAGATGAGCTTGCCGTCCGCGGCCGGCGTCGATGCGACCTGCAGGGCCGTGTCGATCTCGAATGTGGCGGTGTCGCTCAGGTCCTCGGTCGAAAGCCGGTGCAAGCGGCCTTCGGCGAGCATGGTGACGATGCCATGTTTGGCGTCGACCGTCGCGCCGAACGGCTGTCCTGCCGCCGGCGCGAACCGCCGGGTCGCAAGCTCGGCCCCGGTTGCATTGTCGAGGAGGTGCAGTTTCCGCTGATCCCGCCCGATGACGAGAAGTCGCGTTCCGTCGTTCAGGAAGAACACGCGCGTGCCGGCGCCTTCTCCGGCATGGCGAAAGATTTCGCGGTCGGCCGCCAAGTCGCGGACCGCGACGGTGCCGTCGCCGGCAACCATTGCAAGAAGCCTGCCGTTCGCCGCCAGGGCGAGCCGCGCCGGCGGTCCGAATTGATGCCGCAGGACGCGCTCGCCCTCGGTCGTCAGGCCGTTGCGGACGACGATCGAGTCGCCGGTGGCGATGACGATCGAGCGGCCGCCTTCGTCGGTCGCAACCGCGGTCGCGCCTTGCGGCATATCGATTCTGCCGAGCTCGAGATTCCTGGCGATTGCGCCATAGGCGGAAGACATCGCGTCGTTGACCAGCGGCCGATCGTTTCCGGCCGCCGGATCGGGCAGCGCGACCCGCAGCAAGGCGATGGCTGCGCGCGTCGTCCCCTCGGCGGCGAGACCGTCGGCGGCCTGTGCCAGAAAGTGGGACTGCGAGATCAAGGCCGCATTGCGCTGGCGGATCGCCTCGTCGCGCTGCTCGATCGCGCGCTGCTCGGCCGCAATCGCGCGCGAGCGCTCGATCAAGGCCCAGGTCGACAGTCCGGACAGGGCGACGATGACGCCGACACCGGCGGCCGCGATATTGCGCCTGACCTTGGCGCGGGCACGGGCGAACTCGCGATTGAGGATCGGAAGCTCGCCGTCCTCGATGTCGTAGATTTTCGCCAGCACCTTGGCGATCTGCGCGTCGTATTGCGCCCCGTGACGGAACCGTTGCAGCGGCGATTCCGAGAAGAAGCGCAGGTCGATCCAGTCCCAGCGCGACGAGATGCGCTCGAGGCCCGACGGAAAGCGGTCGATCGGCGCGCCGGGCCCCATCACCACGAGGATGCGGGAGGGATCCTTGAAGTGCTCGAGGAAGATCTCGATCTCGCGGTCGACCCAATTGGGCTCGCCGCCCGGCAGCGGTTCGAAGACCGAGGGGGTCTGCAGCAGCAGCATCGTCTGCGAGCGCAGCAGCGACGCACCGATATGCTCGTCCCAGAAGTCGACGTTCGGCCGTTGATAGGAGAGATCGAGAAAGACCCGGTTCTGGCGACCTCCGACGGCCCGGTCGCGCTCCTCGATTTTCTGCCTGAGCTCGGCTGGCGGCTGAAAGCCGACGATGCGGTTGCGCAGCCAGCGCGCGAGCGGCAGCGCATCACGGCGCCGGTAGGAAATGAAGCCGAGGAACGGCTGCCCTTGCGCGGCGTATTTCAGCAGGGTCGGGCTGAGCTTGGGGCCAGAATCGGGCGCGGCGATTTCATCCATGCGGTGTCATCCGGACGGCGGTGGAGATGACGGATCGGAGATTCGGCGCACGCTGGTGATCTCGCTTCCGGCTCCGCGGATGCGGGCGATCGCGTCTGCGGTCGGCTCGAGCGCGACCGCCATGTGGAAGGCGTTGGAATGGAGGAGCGTCGCGCGATCGCGGACGATGGCGACATGGCCGTTCCAGAACAGGAGGTCGCCGCGCCGCAGATTGGCGAGATCGCCCGCGGGAAGCGACCGGCCGAGGGCCTGCTCCTGCATGTCGCTGTCGCGCGGACAGGGGATGCCGCAGGCGGTGAGCGCGACCTGGAGCAGGCCCGAGCAATCAAGGCCCAGGCTGGTCTTGCCGCCCCAGAGGTAGGGCGCGTCCAGGAACAGCTCGGCGACCGCGACGAAATCGGCTTCCGTGGCGTCGATCGCCGCAAGATGCCGCGCCGGCACGTAGCCGCCCGCCGCGGTCACCGCAAACGGCGGCTCGCTGCGCGCGATCGCGAGCCGGCAGCCGAGCGACAGCGCCTCGATCGGCGGCAGCTTGATCGACGGCCCGGGGAATACGAGCGTGCGCAGCGCCTTGACTTTGTGGGTCGGGGCGGGGCCGGGCCGCATCAGCGCGCTCGCGGGCAGGAAGCCGACATAGCCGTCGGCTTCGAGCTTGCCCCGCGCCCAGCCTTCGTCGCTCGTCTCGAAGACCGTGACGCGCTCGCCCTTGAGCGCCTCGGTATCGAGCGGGGCATCGGGGGAGGCGGCGCGGCGCAAAGGCGCCTGCGGCGCGGCGACCTCGTAGGTCTCGTGTTCAGCCATAGCGCGACGCGAGCAGCGCGTAGAGAGCGCGCGCGGCTTGGCACTCGGCGCCCTCCGGGCGGCCGGGCTTGGTGGTCTGGTTCCAGGCATAGATGTCGCAATGCAGCCAGGCCTTGGCGGCGCTGACGAACCGGCGCAGGAACAACGCGGCGGTGATCGAGCCGCCGAAGCTGCCGGAGGAGACGTTGTTGACGTCCGCCACCTTGGAATCGAGCAGCTGGTCGTAGGAGTGCCAGAGCGGCATGCGCCACAGCGGATCGTTCTCGCGCGCCGCGCAGCCCGCCAGCGCCGACGCGAGATCGTCGTCGTCCGTATAGAACGGCGGAATCTCGGTTCCGAGCGCGACGCGGGCGGCGCCCGTGAGTGTTGCCATGTCGGCGATCAAGTCGGGCTCCTCCTCGTCGGCGAGGGCAAGGGCATCGGCGAGAATGAGGCGGCCCTCCGCGTCGGTATTGCCGATCTCGACGGTGAGGCCCTTGCGCGAGCGATAGACGTCGCGCGGCCGAAAGGCCGAGCCGGAGATCGCGTTCTCGACCGCGGGGATGAGCACGCGCAGCCGCATCTTCGTCCCGCGATCCATCAGCATGTGCGCCAACGCCAGCATCGCGGCGGCACCGCCCATGTCCTTCTTCATGTTGAGCATGCCGCTCTCGGGCTTGATATCGAGGCCGCCGGTGTCGAAGCATACGCCCTTGCCGATCAGCGTCACCTTCGGGTGGCCGGGATCGCCCCAGGCGACGTCGATCAGGCGCGGCGCGCGCGAAGCGGCGCGTCCGACCGCGTGGACCAGGGGAAAGCCCTCCTTGACGAGATCATCGCCCACCACCGAGCGCATAGCGGCGCCGTGCCGGCTTGCGAGCGCGCGGGCGGCCTCCTCGAGCTCGCCCGGGCCCATATCGTTGGCGGGCGTGTTGATGAGATCGCGCGCCAGGAAGACGCCATCCACGATCCGAGTGAGGTCCTCGCCATCCGCGTTGCCGGGGAGCTCGAGCTCGACCGCCTTCTCCTCCTGCTTGCGATAGCGGGCAAAGCGGTAGGAGCCGAGGGCGAAGGCAAGCGCCGCCAGCCGCGAATCGTAGGGGGCATTGGCGAAGCGATAGGCCCCGGCGGGAACGAGCCCGGACAGCGCGCCCGGCCGGAACAAGTCCTTGTTCGGATCGTCGGGCGGCTCGAGCGCGAACAGGACGCCCGCCAGGGAACCTTGCGCCGTCGGCAGCAGCAGGTGACGGCCCGCCTTCGGCTCGAAGCCGGCGGCCTCGGCAAAGGCGCGCGCGCGCGAATCGAGGGATTCGCGAAGGTCCGGCCAGGTCGCAGCATTGACGAAAGTTACCGGAACCGTGGTGGCGGCCCGGCCGCGTGGAAGAAACACCCGATGCATCGCCGATCCGTTCGTGGATGCGCCCTGCTAGCACGCCGGCCGCGACCGACGCGAGGGGCTGCAATGGAACCCGTGTCGCCGCCGGGCCCCCGCCGGGTTCCGGATTAACCGGCCGTTAAGGTTAACGGTTTATTGCCGGAGCCTCGTGGGGGCCCAACGAGGCCGCAATGACTGCATCGGTATGTACCAAAACGTTCGCCCGCGCGCACCGCCTTGTCCCGGCGGTGCTCGCGGTCGCCCTCGTGGGTTGCCAGACGGTTCAGCCGACCGAGACGACCGGATCGCTCGGCGTGGCCGCTGCGCCGCGCGCCGAAGGCGATTGGCGGCGCGCCGCCGAAGCGTGGGGCGAGCGCTACCGCGCCGAGCCCGGCAATCCCGACGTCGCGATCCATTATGCGCAGGCGCTGCGCGGCAATGGGCAGCGCTCGCAGGCGGTCGCGGTGCTCGAGCAGGCCTCGATCCAGAATCCGAAGCACATGGGCGTGCTCGGCGCCTATGGGCGCGCGCTCGCGGACGTCGGTAACTACAAGCAGGCGCTCGAGGTGCTCAACCGCGCCCACACGCCCGACCAGCCCGACTGGCGCATCCTCTCGGTGCAGGGCGCGGCGCTCGATCAGATGGGCCGGCACGAGGAGGCGCAACGCTATTACGCGACCGCGCTGAAGATCGCGCCCGACGAGCCCTCGGTCCTGTCGAATCTGGGCTTGTCCTACGCGCTGTCGAAGGACCTCGTGCGGGCGGAGTCGACGCTGCGGCGGGCGGCGGCGCAGTCGCGCGATGCGCGGGTGCGGCAGAACCTCGCGCTGGTGGTGGGCCTGCAGGGACGCTTCTCCGAGGCGGAGGGCATCGCGCGCACCGACCTGCCCTCCGACGAGGCGGCCGCCAACGTCGCCTATCTGCGCCGGATGCTGGCGCAACAGAACGGCTGGAAGGAGCCCGACCAGCCCGGAAAACCTTCCATGAAAGCCCAGGGCAGCTGATCCTCCCGGCGGTTCCCCGCGCGGTCGGCACGCAATCTCGGCGTCCGGCCGTTATTTCACGATGTTCATGTCCATGACCCGGATCGCCGCCGGGCCGAGGATGACGATGAACAGCACCGGCAGGAAGAACAGGATCATCGGCACGGTCAGCTTGGGCGGCAGGGCCGCGGCCTTTTTCTCCGCCTCCGCCATGCGCATGTCGCGGTTCTCCTGAGCCATGACGCGCAAAGTTTGCGCCATGGGCGTGCCGTAGCGCTCGGCCTGTTGCAGCGCCATGCACACGGATTTCACGCCGTCGAGGTTGGTGCGCTTGCCTAAATTCTCGTAGGCCTGCCGGCGGTCCTGCAGGTAGGATAGTTCCGCGGTCGTGAGCGTGAGCTCTTCGGCGAGCGGAATCGATTGCGAGCCGATCTCGGCGGAGACCTTCTTGAAACCGGCCTCGACCGACATGCCGGATTCGACGCAGATCAGCAGCAGGTCGAGAGCGTCGGGAAAAACGCGCCGGATCGAAAGCTGGCGACGCGCAATCCTGTTCTTGACGAACAGAGCCGGCAGCTGCATGCCGAGATAGGTGGCGGCGATGCAGATGCCGAGCTTGATCAGCGTCGGTTGGTCGAGCTGGATCACGACGAAGATATAGAACAGCGAGGCCAAGAGCATGACCCCCGGCATCATCAGTCGGAAGAACAGGAAAGTGATGTAGGGCGCGTGGCCGCGGTAGCCGGCCTGCACCAGCAGCATGCGCGCGTCCTCTTGGCCCACCCATTTGGTGAGATTGAGCTGGTCGACGATGGTCTGAACGAACTGCTTGGGCGTGCGCCGCAGCGTGATCTTTTCGCCGCGCGCGAGCCGCTCGCGCTCGCGCTGGCGGATCTTCTCGCGCTCGATGGCCACCGCCTTCAGGCGCTTGCCCAGCGTGTCGGTCACGATCAGCGGCATGGCCAGGGTGATCACGGTCGCGATCGCCCCGACCGCCGCGAGCAGCATCGCCAGCAAGCGAGTGTCGCCGAGTGTTGCGGATAGGAGTTCGGCCATGACACCCGCGTCAGAAATCGAAATGGATCATCTTGCGCATGACCATGATGCCGATCAACATCCAGGCGCCGGAGCAAATCAGCATCAAGCGCCCGGTCGGATGGGTCCAGAGCAGCTCGATATAGTCCGGGCTGGTCAGATAGACGAGCGACATCACCGCCGGCGGCAGGCTGCCGATGATCGCGGCGGAAGCCTTCGCTTCCATGGACATGGCCTGAATCTTCGCCTTCATCTTCTTGCGGTCCCGCAGCACCCGCGACAGGTTGCCGAGCGCCTCGGACAGGTTGCCGCCGGCCTTCTGCTGGATGGCGATCACGATGGCGAAGAAATTGGCTTCCGGGACCGGAATACGCTCGTACAGCTTGCCGCAGGCCTCGCCGATCGGAATGCCGACCGTCTGCGTGTCGAGGATCGCCCGAAATTCGCTTTTCAGCGGCTCCGGCGCGTCGATCGTAATGACGCGCATGCTGTCGATCAGCGGCAGTCCGGCCTTGATGCCGCGCACGATCACATCGACCGAATCGGGAAACGCGTTCAGGAACTTCGCCTCGCGCCGCTTCTTCAGGAATTTGAGCAGCCAGAGCGGCAGCCCGACGCCGGCGACAAACGCCAGCCCCGCGGCTGCCAACGGGCCGCCATCGAGCATGAGACCGATCATGAGTCCTGCAACGCCGAGCACCGCGGCGGTGATGAAGAATCGCTGCTTCGACCAGGAAAGGCCGGCCTGCGCGATCTTCACCGACAGCGGCACCGACTTGGAGCCGCGTTCCTCCAGCTCCTTGAGCGAGCCTTCGACCTGCTCGCGGCGCGATTTCTGCTGGTTGCGGGCGGTGCGCGCGGGCGCGGCGGATGCGGTGCGCACCACCGTCTCCTTGCGTTTCTCCGCCTTCCGCTCGCCCGAGAGCGTCGGATACAGAAAGACCCACGCGATGCCGCCGATCGCGACGGCAACGAAAAAGAATATCGCCAGCGGTTGCATGGTCATGGCCGGTGTCACTCCCCTGCCGGGCCGGCCGCCTCGGCGGCGTCGAGCGCGGCCGCGAGCCGCTCCTCTTCGCCGTAGTAGCGGGCGCGCTCCCAGAACCGCGGCCGGCCGATGCCCGTCGAGCGGTGCCGGCCGACGATGTTTCCCTGCGCATCCTCGCCCATCAGGTCGTAGACGAAAATGTCCTGGGTGATGATGACGTCGCCTTCCATCCCGACGACCTCGGTGATGTGGGTAATCCGGCGGGAACCGTCGCGCAGGCGGGCGGCCTGCACGACGACGTCGATCGAGCCGCAAATCATCTCGCGAATGGTGCGCGAGGGCAGCGCATAGCCGCCCATGGTGATCATCGACTCGATGCGTGAGAGCGCCTCGCGTGGGCTGTTGGCATGCAGCGTGCCCATGGAGCCGTCATGGCCGGTATTCATCGCCTGCAGGAGGTCGAATGCCTCGGGGCCGCGCACCTCGCCGACGATGATCCGCTCGGGCCGCATGCGCAGGCAGTTTTTCACCAGGTCGCGCATGGTGATCTGGCCCTCACCCTCGAGATTGGGGGGCCGAGTTTCGAGCCGTACCGCGTGAGGCTGCTGCAGCTGCAACTCGGCGGCGTCCTCGCAGGTAATGATGCGCTCGTCGTGCTCGATGAAGCGGGTGAGACAGTTGAGCAGCGTGGTCTTGCCGGAGCCGGTGCCGCCCGAGACGAGAGTGTTGACGCGGCAGCGGCCGATCACCTTCAGGATTTCGCCGCCGGCGTCCGAAATGGTTCCGAATCTGACCAGTTGCTCGAGCGTAAGCTTGTCCTTCTTGAACTTGCGGATGGTGAGCGCCGGGCCGTCGATGGCGAGCGGCGGCACGATCACGTTGACGCGGGACCCGTCGGGCAGGCGGGCGTCGCAGATCGGCGAGGACTCGTCGACCCGACGGCCGATCTGGCTGACGATGCGCTGGCAGATGTTCAGCAGCTGCTGGTTGTCGCGGAAACGGATCCCGGTCTTCTGGATCTTGCCATTGACCTCGATATAGGTGGTGCCGGAGCCGTTGACCATGATGTCGGCGATGTCGTCGCGCGCGAGCAGCGGCTCGAGCGGCCCATAGCCGAGAACGTCGTTGCAGATGTCGTCGAGCAGCTCCTCCTGCTCGGAAATCGACATCACGATGGCTTTGATCGCAATGATCTCGTTGACGATGTCGCGGATTTCCTCGCGCGCGGATTCGGCGTCGAGCTTGGCGAGCTGGGTGAGATCGATCGCCTCGATCAGGGCGCCGAAGATCGTGCCCTTGACCTCGTAATAGGCTTCGGAATGCCGCGCGTCGGTGGCGCTGGGCGCGAGCGGGGGCGAAAGCTCGTTGGGCATGCTCGAGGGGCGCCGGCCCGGCGTCGGCGCCGGAACGAGCGGCGCGCCCAGCCCGATGGACGGGATCGGTGCGCGACCGCCGTCCCCGTCGCCGGCGGGGGTCGGCACGGAACCCGGCGCGGCCTGCGGCGCCGCCGGCAGCGGCGCGGCTTGCGGACGCGGCGCCAGCATGGCCGGTGCCGAGGCGTCCTTGGCGGTTACCGAATTGGAACGCTTACCGAACACTTCACCAAACTCCGACTCACGCCGAACGCTTCATCAGCTTCTCGATGAATGGGCTCAACAGGCCAGGCCTGGCCTTCTTGGTTTCCGATCGGCCTGTCAGCAGATTTGCCATCTGGCGGAAAGTCTCGGCGGTGCGATGCGACGACGACAGTTCCGCGATCATCTGGCCGTTGTTGGCGGCGGTGCCGAAGACTTGCGGATCGAACGGAATGATCGCCGCCGGCTCCTCCTCGAGCGCCTTGGCAAAATCGGCGGGCTTGATTTCCGGCCGCTTGGGAACGCCGACCTGATTGAGGCAATAGGACGGTCGGCGATCGTTCGGGCGCGCCGCGCGCAGGAAATCCAGCAGGTTCTTGGCATTGCGGAGATTGGCGAGATCGGGGCCGGCCACGATCAAGATATCGTCGGCGGCAACCAGCGTGCGCTTGCTCCAACCGGTCCATTGGTGGGGAATGTCGAGCACGATGCACGGCACCGTGGCGCGCAACGAATCGTAGATGGTATCGAAGGCCTCGGTGGCAAAATCGTAGACCCGGTCGAGGGTGGCGGGAGCCGCCAGCAGGCTCAAATGATCCGTGCACTTCGACAGCAGGCGGTCGATGAAGGCGTTATCGATGCGGTCGGGCGAGAACACCGCGTCGGCGATCCCTTGCGGCGGGTCCTGGTTGAAATCGAGCCCGGCGGTGCCGAATCCGAGATCGAGATCGCCGATGACGGTGCCGAGCTGCAGATCGCGCGCGATCGCCCAGCCGATATTGTGGGCGACGGTGGACGCGCCGACGCCACCTTTGGCGCCGATCACCGCGATGATGCGGCCGACCGGCTTGGCGTCGGGCGCGGAAAATAGTCCGCAGATCGCGCGCACCACCTCGAGGGGGCCGATCGGAGAGATCAGATAGTCGCTGACCCCGCGCCGTATCAGCGAGCGATAGAGCAGGACGTCGTTGTGGCGCCCGATGACGATCACGCGCGTACCGGCGTCACACACGTCGGCGAGCGAATCGAGGCCGTCCAGAATGTCGTCGTCGCGACCTTCGGATTCGATCATGATCACGTTCGGCGTCGGCGAGTTGCCGTAGGCCTCGACGGCGGCGGTGATGCCGCCCATTTGAATCTTGAGATGAGCCTTGGACAGCCGTCGATCCTCGCCGGCGGCCTGGACCGCCGCCGCCGATTCGACGGTCTCGCAAAAAGCCTGGACCGAGACACGCGGCGCCGGCGCGATGTGCTCGCTCTCGCCCTCGGCCGGCGCGATTTGCATTGCATTCGTCATCACTTGCCAACGTCGCTGATCTTGCCCTGGTCCTTGTCGGGATTGATGGCCTGGGTGGTCTCGCCCCGGTGATACTTGTCGAGCACGGTGGTGCGGCGCCCGGTATAGGGCGGCACCTCGCCGCGCGGCTGAACCAGATCGGCCTTGTTCTCGACCATGGCGGCGAGATTGCGTTGCGTGGCGCAGCCGAGGTTCCAGTACTCCACGTTTTCGTTGTGCTCGCGACTGGTGGTCGGTCCGAGATCGTACGGCCAGAGGCCGCACGGCCCCGCTTCGGCGACCAGGGTGGGATAGTTGAGCCTGAGGGTCGCAATCCTGCCGGGATCGGTCGGGTGATATGGGCGCACGCCGACTGCGTCCGGCGGCACGCCCGCGGCGGCGAGAAGGGCGCGGGCCTCGCGCGCGGCATTGGCGGCTGCGATCTCGTTGCGCGTGCCGGACGGCAGGTCGATCAGGATGCCTCCGGTCGCCTCGCGCCGCCATCGATTGGCGAAAGCGACCACGTCGGCGCGCTGCTCGCCGGTGAGACCGCCGCGATTGCTGCCGATGAACAGCTCGAGCGAGTGCGGCCCCTCCTTGATGGCGATCGGATGACGCAGGCGATAGTCGAAGGCGTCCGGGGTCGCCACCGGGGTGGCCGTGTAGCAGCCGGCGAGCATGGCGGCGCAACCGACGATCGCCAACAGGCGCACGGCGACCGCGCTGCGGCGCCGCTCGTCCGCCGGACGTTGGATGATGGACATCGATCGTCTCCTTCGCGCGGATCGTCAGTCGATGATGAAGCCGGGCTTGCCGTGAAAGGTCACCCTCGGGTCGGCCTTGCCCGGACCGTAGATGCGATTGAACTTGCCAAGGAGGACGCCGGCGGGGTCGCTGGCGTCGGCGTAGCCGTCGTCGGGCCGCGACAGCTCCTTCTGCGCGACGGCGTGCACGACATAGGGGGTGACCAGGACCATGAGCTCGGTCTGCCTGTTGACGTAGTCTCGGCTCTTGAACAGGGCGCCGAGGATCGGCAACTGCATCAGTCCGGGGATGCCGTTGATTTGCTGCTTGGTCTGCTCCTGGATCATGCCGGCGAGGGCGAGCGAGCCGCCGGAGGGAAGCTCGACGGTCGTCTCGGCGCGGCGGGTCTTGATCGAGGGAATGGTGAGCGTGCTGGTCAGGGGGGAGCCGAGCGTGGTCGTGCCGATCGTCTGAACCAGGGTGAGCTGATTATCGGTCGAGAGCTCCGAGACCTCGGTCAAGACGCGCAGGCTGATGCGCCCCTCGGCCAGCACCACCGGCGTGAACGTCAGGCCGACGCCGAACTTCTTCCATTGAATCTGATATTGGCAGTTGCCGGCCGTGCCTGCCGTGGTGCCGGACAAACAGGTGTAGCCCGCGGGGATCGGAAACTCGCCGCCGGCGAGAAAATTGGCGGACTCGCCCGATATCGCGGTCAGGTTCGGCTCGGCCAGCGTGCGGATCACGCCGGCGCGCTCCATTGCCTGGAGTGTGGTGTTGATCGATTTCCACTGGCCGGAGATCGTCGACGGGAACAGCGGCTGCCCGGTGACCGGGAACGGGGCATTGGAGTTGAAATTGTTGAAATTGAGTGTCGCCGTGCCGATGCCGACGCTGCCGCTGAGGTCGATGCCGAGCTGCTTGATGACGTCGCGCTGCACTTCCGCCACGGTGACCTTGAGCATGACCTGGTCGCGGCCGTGAACGGCGATGCCGTTGACCACCTTCTTGCCGTCGTCGACCAGGCGCGAGGCGATATCGAACGCCTGCTGCGCTTCGATCGGGCTCGATACATTGCCGGTGAGCACCACGCCGTCGCCGAGCCCCTCGACGTGGATGTCCAGTCCGGGCAGCGCCTGCTTGAGCGCGGCGCGCAGCCCGTTGAGGTCGCGCGTCACCGCGATGTCGAAGCCGCCGATCTGCTCGCCATGCGCGTCGAAGAAGAAGACGCTGGTCTGGCCCGGCTTGGCCCCGATGATGTAGGCGCGGCGGGTCGAACGCACGACCGCATTTGCGATCGTCGGGTCTGCCACCAGCACGTCCTTGATGTCGCGCGGCAGGTCGATCACGACCGATTTGCCGACCCCGAGCGGAAGAAACTGGGAGCTCGCCTCGCCGCCGACGACCCTGATCACCGGCGTGCGCGAATCATTCGCCCGAACCGGCGGCTCGGCCGCCGGCGCGCGGCCGGCAGCGGCGAACCCGAAGGCCGTGATCAAGGCGACGAGCAACGCCATGCGGATCAGCGACGTGTTCCCCATATCCGGTCCCCTCATCGTCCCTTTTCATTTCGTCGTGGTCGGCGTGGTGACCCCGAACCGCACCACGTTGACGCTGCCGCGGCGCCCGCCCTCGTCGGCCGCCTCGGGCTGGCCCTTGGAATTGAAGTCGACCAGGCTGCGCAACGCGAGCGACAGCGTGCCGAGCTGGCGCGAGAGTGCCAGCGTCTCCGCCTGGCGCGGGCTGAGCTCGAGCGTGGCGGTCTTGCCGACCACCACGCGCTGGCCGTTCTTTTCCTCGACCGCCTGGTCGATGGCCAGCACGCGCACGTTCGACAGGATGATCTCGCTGGTGTGAGCTTCGACGCCGGTGACTTTTTCCTGCGCCCGATCGCGGCGCGAGAGAATGACGTCGACGTGATCGTTGGGCAGGATGAACCCGCCGGCACCGGTCTCCGGCGAAATTTCGACCGAGATGGCCCGCATGCCCGAGGGCAGAATTGCCGCCATATAGCCGGAGCCGGTGGCCTTGATCAGTTTCGACTCGCGGATCGGCTCGCCGGCAGAGACCGGCACCCGCGCGATCGAGCCTACCAGCTGATTGATGGCGTCCGGGCGGTTGCTCTTGCGGATGAAGCTCGAGCCGGCCGCCGCGGCGGGCCAAGTCTGCCAGCGTAAATCCTGCGCCGATACCGTGCTGCCCAGGCCGATATCGGAGTTGGCGATCAGGACATCGGTGGTCTCCAGCTGCGTCACCGGCGCCGGCGGAGGCGGCGGCTCCGACCGGCCGGCCAGCAGCGCGGCGATGCCGCCGGCGACGACGGCGATGACGAGCACGATGATGCGCGCGGGTTTCATACTCTCGACTTCCTACAATGCGCTGCGGCCGGTAGCGGCCACGACCGGCGCCCCGACCGACAGGTGGTCGTGCATGCCGATTTCAGCAGCTAAACGTCAAAGCATGGTTAATGAGGCGTATCCAAATCGAGTTAATAGTCCGTAGCTCGACTGAATTGTGAAGGCCGGGCGAGGAAGTAACGTCCTCGGTCGTCCGCCATCGGTGGGCCGGTCAGGCCATCCACGCCGTGTGCGGATAGATGGCCAGCGCCGCGGCCGCAAGCGCGATGCCATAAGGCACGCCGCCGTCCCTGCGGTGTAGCCGTTCGACCCAGTCCTGCCTTGCCAGCCAGGGCGGCAGGGGTGCCGTGCGGAACTGCAGCAATGCCAGGGTCAACAGGCCGCCGAACACCGATGCCAGCAGGAGGTAGGGCAGGAGGTGCTCGAAGCCGAGCCACAATGCCGTCGCCGCCGCGAGCTTGGCGTCGCCGCCACCGATCCACCCGCGCGCAAAGAAGCCGAAAGCGGCGCACAGGACGACACAGGCGGCTGCCACGTGCCAGAGGATGTCGGGGCCGCTCATGCCCATGGCCAAAGCGAGCGCAAAGAAACCGCCGACCAGGATCAAAGACACCCGGTTGGAGATGGTCATGGTCAAGAGATCGGTCGACGCAGCGAATGCCATCATCGCCGGAAACAACATCAACCTGAACGCGTCGGCAATCATGGATCGTTCTGTCGAGCAAGGTCGGCTCGGCGCAGTGCGCGGCCATGAGAGCGCATAGCGCATCTGCGTTGCCGTTCGGTTAGCGCCATGCCTAAAAGGCATCGCCGGCGGCTGCGGTTTCGCGCGGCCGGGGAAGCGCGTACCGAAAGCTCACCGGTAGAGACTTGCGGCCCCCTGGGCGGGAGCCGCGCAGTGCAGATCGGCCTTGCCTGGGGGCCGGCCGGCTTCACTTCAGTGCGGTTTGCACCGAGCCGAGGGTGGCGGTCAGGTTTGTGCCGACGCCCTGCACGACGGCGATGATCGCCACCGCGATGCCGGCCGCAATGAGACCATATTCGATCGCGGTCGCGCCCGACTCGTCGCGAACAAAGCGCATGAATTTCGTCATTTACGAACTCCCTCGACTTGGTGCACAGCCTGGTCAATGTTGGTGGCGGTGTGGCCCCCGCACCTGCGTATTTCTACTGATCGGCTGTGAAAAGAACGTATCTTGGAACTCTTAAATTCGTTTTGATTTCGCCGGCTTTTTGCTTGGCAGCACGGGGTGCCGAGAGGAGAACCGACACAAAGGAGACCCGGAGCCTCTCTTGCTTTACCGCCTTGCCGACGCCGCCGAAGGTCGGGTTCAGCTTCGAGCCGAGGCTCCTCGGCGCCGGGACGGTGATGTCGCCCGAGGGAGCAAAGAAAAAGGCCCCGGCGCTGGCCGGAGCCTGAAAAAGGCGGTCGAAGACGAAGCGGTCACTTGAGCGCGGTTTGCACCGAGCCGAGGGTCGCCTTCAAGTTTGTGCCGATGCCCTGCACGACGGCGATGATCGCAACCGAGATGCCGGCGGCGATGAGACCATATTCGATCGCGGTCGCGCCCGACTGGTCCGTCGCAAAGCGCTGCATGAGTTTCGTCATATTAGGCTCCATATATGGGTCCACCCGTGGCTGTCTGAGTGTGGCGCCGGGAAGCCGTTATTGCTCGGCCGGTCCGGAACCGTGACCGCACCGTAGCGGTCCCCTCTTGCGGCGAGGTTAATGTCCGTGATGAATTTCACAGTCATGGCATCAAAATGCGATGTAGTTAATGATATGTTTCTTTGAATCATCTATTGTTAACAGTGTATTTCACCGATTCCTCATGATGATCTTCTGTATTCGCAGGATGATTGAAGCATGAATGCATGAAATCGCGCCGCGATTTAGCCCATCGAATACATCAAAAGTAAGCTTTCATCTGGATGGAAAGCTCGGATGTCGCCGTCCCGCGCGCGCGTCGAATGCCAATCGACCGCATCCGGCGACAGACCATGCCGCCGCTTCATCGCATCTTAACCGCTGCGCTCGATACCAGGCATCTCGCCTCGTCATCGGGTCCTCGCGCATGTTCCAGGAATTGATCGCGCTCATCCAGGGTATCGGCGAGACGCTGATCAAGATCGCGCCGGTATCGATTGCGCTGGGGGCATCATTCACCGTCCTCTCCTGCTTCTGGGCCTGCAATCCCGGTCGTCCCTGGTGGCGCAAGCGCGAGCTCGTCACCGACCTCTGCTACTGGTTCGTCATTCCTCTGGTGGCACGTTACCTGCGCATCGGGTTGCTGGTCCTGGGGGCCGCGCTGCTGTTCGGCATCACGACCGGCGAGGGACTGGTCGAGTTCTACCAGGACGGCCATGGGCCGCTCGCGCAATTGCCGCTCTGGCTGCAGGGGGCGATCTTTCTCGTCGGCGAGGATTTCATGATGTACTGGATCCACCGCGGGTTTCATCGTCCCCCGCTGTGGAGGTATCACGCCGTGCATCACTCGTCCGAGGACCTCGATTGGATATCGGCGGCGCGATTCCACCCGGTCAACATCTTTCTTGGCAGCGTCGCGGCGGATGTCGCGCTGCTGCTGGCGGGAATATCGCCCAACGTGTTCGTGTTCCTCGGACCGCTCACCATCGCGCATTCCGCGTTCGTGCATGCCAATCTGAATTGGACGCTCGGTCCGTTCAAATATGTGCTGGCGGGCCCGGTCTTTCACCGCTGGCACCACACCATGCCGGTGCGTGGCGGCGAGAAGAACTTCGCCTCGACCTTTCCCGTCCTCGATCTCCTGTTCGGGACCTTCTACATGCCGCCAAACGAATTGCCGGACGCCTATGGCATTGCTGATCGCGCATTTCCGCCGACATTCGCCAAGCAAATGCTGTATCCGTTCAAGCGATGATGGTCGCTGCGTCGAGCCGCGTTTGCACTTCATTCACCAATTTCGCGTCAACTCGAAACCGGCGGCGTTTCCCCTCGAATTGGCAACCGGTTCGTTGCCGAAAACGCTGCAAGTCTAGTAGTACCGGAGCGGTTTCGGATTGCGCGGAGCAGAAACCGCTCCAGACCCTGCCTATTCGGCGGCCGCCGTAATGCGCCGACCGATGCGTAAGGCGCGGGAGAGCTTGATGGCGTTGGTGTTCGGGCGTCTCATACTTGCGTTGATTTTTGCGTTCTGCGCCGTTGCCGTCATTGCGCCGCGACCGGCTCCCGCCGCCGACATGACGGTGATCCTCGATCTGGCCGCGGTCATCAAGCTGCCGGAGCAGGTGGCGACCATCGTGATCGGCAACCCGGTGATCGCCGATGCCTCGCTACAGCCCGGCGGGACGATGGTGATCACCGGCAAGGGCTATGGCACGACCAATATCATCGCGCTCGACCGGAGCGGAACGGTCCTGATGGAGAAATTCGTCACGGTGCGGGGACCGCGCGATACGGTGGTCGTCTATCGCGGCATCGAGCGCGAGTCTTACAGCTGCAAGCCGAATTGCGAGCGGCGCATCACCCTCGGCGACAGCAACGCCTATTTCGAGGCGGTGATGAGCGAGACCGGCGCCCGCAACGGCTTGGCCTCGGGAGCCCCGGCGGCGCCCAAGTGATCGCACCGCCGCGCATTCTTTCGCGGCAGCGAACGGCGGGCGGCGTCATCCTGGTGGTTAGCGAAGGCTGAAGAACGGGCCGGCCATCGTCGGCGATTACCGCAACAATTCGACAACGCCTCTTTGCTATTGCTCAACCGTCAGCGGTGCGGACACCGACAATGGTGAGTGTGGCCATGCCCCAATCAATCGCAAGACAGCTCGCAAATGGCGCACGCCGGCTTGCCGCCGCGACCGCGGTGCGTCGCTTCGTTCGGCGAAAGGACGGCTCCGTCGCAGTCGAGTTCGCTATGGTTGCGGCGCCGTTTTTTGCGCTGCTCTTTGCCATCATGGAGACCGCGATCGTGTTCTTCGCCGGGCAGGCGCTCGAGACCGCGGTCGGCGATTCGGCCCGGCTGATCATGACCGGACAGGCGCAGGGCGCCGGTTTCGACGCCGCCGCGTTCAAGAATGCAGTCTGCGGGAAGATCTACGGTCTGTTCAATTGCCAGAACGGAGTTTTCGTCGACGTCAATACTTTCACGTCGTTCAGCAATGTCACCATGCCCACCCCGGTCGACGGGCAGGGGAACTTCCAGAACAATTTCAGCTATAACCCCGGTGGGCCCGGCGACATCGTGGTCGTGCGCCTGTTCTACCAATATCCGGTCTACGTCTCCTTGCTCGGCTTCAACCTGTCGAACGTCAATGGGGGCAAGCGTCTGCTGGCCGCGACCGCGGCGTTCCGCAACGAGCCATATGCCAACTGAGTGCCGTATGATGAGAAACTCCGCTCTCGGTCTTTCGCAACGCCTCGTCCGTCTCGCCCGCGATCAGCGCGGCGTCACGGCCGTCGAATTCGCGATGTTGCTGCCGCTGATGCTCACCCTCTATCTCGGCTCCGTCGAGATTTCCCAGGGCGTGGCCATCGATCGCAAGGTGACGCTCACGGCTCGCACCATTGCGGACCTGGCCTCGCAGTCGACCACCATCTCCAGCGCCGAAATGAGCAATATTCTGGCCGCTGCGTCGGCCGTGATCGCCCCATATGATGCATCCAAGCTGAAGGTGACGGTGTCGCAAGTCGCGATCGACAACAACAGCAACGCCACGATCTCCTGGAGCTGCACGCTCAACGGCACCGCGCACGGGGTTGGATCGGCGGTCACGCTTCCGACTGCGCTCAAGACGGCCAACACCTCGCTGATCTGGGGCGAGGCGTCCTACAGCTACAAGCCGACGATCGGATACGTGGTGACCGGCACGCTCAACTTGTCGGACCAGATCTATATGCGTCCCCGGCTGGCGAGCTCGGTCAACGCGTCGTGCTGAGGATCGGTCGTCGTTCCGCTTCTCGCGTCACGGAATCGGCAGCGCGGTCGTCGATTTGATCTTCTCCATGGCGAAGCGCGAGGTGACGTTCTTGAGCGGGACCGCCGCGATCAGGCGCTTGTAGAACCCGTCATAGCCCTGGATATCGGACACGACCACCCGCAGCATGTAGTCGACGTCGCCGGCCATGCGGTAGAACTCCATCACCTCCGGCATGGCGCCGACTTCTTTGGCGAACCGGTCGAGCCATTCCTGCGAGTGGTCGCCGGTCTCGATCGAGACGAAAACGGTGACGCCGAGCCCGATCTTGTTCTGATCGACCAGCGCGACGCGTTTCTGGATCACACCGTCGGTTTCCAGGCGCTGGATGCGTTTCCAGCAGGGCGTCGAGGACAATCCTACCAGGCCGCCGATCTCGGCGACCGAGCGGGCGGCATCCTCCTGCAGCAATGCAAGGATCTTGCGGTCGATCGCGTCCATCGGGCGTCCATCGTCGTCGGAGGATATAAGTGCAGAACTACCTCGGCTGGTAGAATAAACAGGTTAGCGGTCCGGCACTTCGATGGGTCTATCGAGAACACTATTCTATCGGAGTTCGCTCGCACTGGAAATGGGCCGCCGCCGGGGACCACTGACTAACCACGGTCATTGTCCCGATCTTAATCACGTCCTGTCACGATTGCCGGCCATGCGGACAACGCAACATGGCGCGATGAGCGAGGTGGAAGCCGCCTGGCGGTTTTTTCTGCTCAACTGGATCATGCTCGGCGCCATGAGCGCGGCGCTCGCGCTCGCGATTGCATGCACGGATTTCTCGATCGGGCTGCCCGACCTCGCGGTCTGTCTCGGTTTTGTCGCCGTCTATGCGGGGTTCGCTCATGCCAATGCGCGCTCGCCCGCCCGACGCGACCCGCAAGTGATGTTCGTGCTCGGTGCGACCGCGCAAATCGTGCTGGTCACGGCGGTGATGACCCCGCTCACCTACGTCGCGGCCGCGACGAACTTTCCCCTGCAGGACGCTAATCTCTTGGCCATGGACCGCGCGCTCGGCTTCGACTGGGCGGCCTATGTGCGATCCGTGAACGATCATCCGGTGCTCGCCGGCTGGCTGAGCTACGGCTATACGATGATCCGTTGGCCGATCTTCGCCATTCCGGTGGTGCTCGCGGCGGCGCGCCGCTACCAGCGTATCGAAGAATTCACATGCGCGTTCGGCACGGCATTGATCGTGACCACGATCGTTTCCGCGCTGGTGCCGGCAATCGGCGTCTATCAGCAGATCGGGCTCGATCCCGCCGACCTCGCGAATCTCGATCCGCGGGCATATCTCGAGCAGGTGCGCGACCTTGCGCCGACGCGCGCGGGTAGCTTGCGCCATCTCGATCTGTTGGGCCTCGCCGGAATCGTGACGTTTCCGAGCTTTCACGCCGCCTCGGCCGTGCTCTACGGCTGGGCGCTGTGGCCGGTCCGGTGGATGCGGCCGATCGCGGTATTGGCGAACGGCGCCATGCTGGCCGCGACCCCGGTCGACGGCGGGCACTATTTCATCGACCTCTTTGCGGGAATTGCGATCGCGCTGCTCGCCATCATCGCGGCCCGTCGCGTCGGCCAACTCGTCGAGCAGCGGAGAACAAACGGCGTCGCGGCCGCAGCAATCTCGGAGGCGGCCGCGCCGGCGGAGTGAATGGGCGCGAGCCGCTGCGGCAACCGTCAGCACGATGCGAGCAGAGCTTCGACCTCGGCGCGGTATGGCGCCGCTGCGCTGCCGCCGCGCCGCGCGCATTTGAGCCCGGCGGCGGCCGCAGCAAATCGCATGGCCTCCGGGATCGCCCGGCCTTCCACCAGCGCGAGCGTGAAGGCGCCGTGAAACACATCGCCGGCGCCGAGCGTGTCGACCGCCTCGACGGTGAAGACCGGGCTCGTGCGCAACGTCTTCCCGTCGTGCCAGAGCACGTCATGCGGGCCGTCGGTGACGGCAAGGAAAGACGGCGTGGTCGCGGCGATTCGGTCGAGCGCAGCGGCGAGGTCGTCGATTCCGCTCGTGGCGCGCAGGCATTCGCTCGAGAACACCACGTGGGTTGCTATCCGCAACAGGCCGTCGGACACCTCCGTGGGCCGGTCGGCGTCGAGCACGACGGGCAGGCCCCGCCCGCGCGCGGCGGCGCAGATCGGTCGCACGAATTCCGGAAAGCGGTTGTCGGCGAGCACCGCGTCGACGGACGCCACCAGCCCCGACGGATCGGCAGGCGCGACCGCCGCCAGCTGCTCGTCGCGGTAAGTGACGATCATACGCTCGCCGCGCGCGTCGATGAAAATCGCAGACAGCGCGGTCGATACGCCGGCGATGCGCTGGCATCCGCTGCAATCGACGCGCTCGCGCGCGAGAGCGGCGAGCACGCGGTCGCCGAACGGATCCTCGCCTGCCGGGCCGCCGAGCGGGCCCGCCAGCGCCGCCTGCCCGCCGAGCCGCGCGATGGCGACGGCGGCATTGGCGGCGCAACCGCCATTGACGACGAAATAGCCCTGCGCCGGCGTTTTCGCGTTCGGCTGCGGAAAGGCTTCGACCAGGAAGACCTCGTCGAGCACGATGATTCCGGCACACAAGATCGCCGGCGCGCGTGCGCGGCGGCCTGCGCTAGCGGAACTCAACCTCGTCCTCCACCCAGGCGCGGATGATGTGATAGGCGATCGCCACGGTCGGCGGTGTGGTCAGTCCGTCGGGATGGCTGCGCAGCAGCATGGTCGCCACTTCCTCGCGGTCGAACCAACGCGCATCGTCGAGCTCGCCGCGATCGACGACGATTTCGCTCGACAAGGCCTCGGCATGGCAGCCGATCATCAGCGAGGCGGGAAACGGCCAGGGCTGCGAGGCGAAATAGCCGACGCGTCCGCAGACGATGCCGACCTCCTCGCGGGTTTCCCGCCGCACGGCGTCCTCGATCGCCTCGCCCGGCTCCAAGAAGCCGGCGAGGCAGGACCACATGCCGCGTTGGAAGCGATGCGAGCGGCCGAGCACGCAGCGCTCGCCCTCGACCGGCAGCATGATCACCACCGGATCGGTGCGCGGGAAATGCTGCGCGCGGCACGCCGGGCAATCGCGCCGCCAGCCGGATTCGACGAGCTCGGAGGCGGCCCCGCAATTCGGGCAAAAGCGATGGCGCAGGTGCCAGTTGAGCAATGCCTTGCCTTCGGCGAGCGGCGGCAGATGCGCGGCCTCCACGAGGCCGCGCATGGCGATCGAGCGCAGATCGGTGACGACGAATTCGTCGCGCGCTTTGAGCGCCTCGGCGTCAGCCGGATCGAGCGCAACCGCGAAGCGCGGCGCGTCCTCGCTGAACCCCAGAAAAACGGCCTCGGCCGTGCGGCCGAGTGCGCGCGCCTCCGCCAGCGTGAACAGCGGGTCGTGAACGTCGGCGGCCTTCTTCAGCGCCACGAGCTCGCCGCCCACCACATAGGCGCGAGCGCATGGGTCCGTCTCCAGCGCCGAAACCGCGGCCCGATCCCCGCGTCGCTCGCTCGCTCGCTCGATCGAGCCTGCGGTATAGCCGAGGCGCGGCTTGGGGCCGAGATCGAGGCGAGGTGACATGGAACTGCTCCGGCGGGGCGTCGACGCTCGCACAGCCGGGCGTTACGCGCAACGTCGCCACCCCGGGAAGGAAAGCGCACCGTCGCTTGCGTCGCGCGCTCGGGCATCCCAGGGAGCGCGGCGAAAATCCGGCGTCGACCGGTCATGTGGGGCACGTTCGGCGGGTGCTTGCATTCTCGTTACGTTCCGCCGATATAGAGGCGGGAGGTTGGCGGTGGACGAGCCACTCGCCAACCGGGTCAGGTCCGGAAGGAAGCAGCCCTAACGAGCGCGGTTCGGGTCGCTCGTCAGCCTCCCACCATTCCCTTATGAGAACGGCGAGGATCCGCGTCGGGCGCGGCGGACCGGATGGCAGCATGAACGACGCCACGATCAAGTCCGATCCCGGTCCGACAGCGGGAAAGGAGCCGGCCGAGGCCTCTTATCGCGTGCTCGCGCGCAAGTACCGGCCTGCGACCTTCGACGATCTGATCGGCCAGGACGCCATGGTGCGCACGGTCTCGAACGCCTTCGAGGCGTCCCGCATCCCGCAAGCCTGGATTCTCACCGGCGTGCGCGGCGTCGGCAAGACCACGACCGCCCGCATCCTCGCGCGCGCGCTCAACTACGAGCTTCCCGACGGCTCGGTCAGCGCGCCGACCGTCAAGATGCCGGTCCTCGGCACGCATTGCCGGGCCATCATGGAGAGCCGGCACATCGACGTCATCGAGATGGATGCAGCCTCCCACAACGGCGTCGACGACGTGCGCCAGATCAACGAGGCGATCCGCTATGCTCCGGTCAGCGCGCGCTACAAGGTCTACATCCTCGACGAAGTGCATATGTTGACGACGCAGGCGTTCAACGCGCTGCTCAAGACGCTGGAGGAGCCGCCGCCGCACGCCAAGTTCGTCTTCGCCACTACCGAGATCCGCAGGGTTCCGATCACCATCCTGTCCCGCTGCCAGCGGTTCGATTTGCGCCGCGTCGATGCCGGCCTGCTGGTCGGGCATCTCGAAGCGATCGCGGGCACGGAAGCAATCGAGGTCGAGCCCGAGGCCCTGGCCTTGATCGCCCGCGTCGCCGAAGGCTCGGTGCGCGACGCGCTTTCGCTGCTCGATCAGGCCATCGCCCACGCTGCCGGACTGGTGCGCGCCGATCACGTGCGGCAAATGCTCGGGCTTGCCGACCGCGCGCGGGTGATCGACCTGTTCGAGGCGCTGATGCGCGGCGACGCCGGCGCGGCGCTCGCCGAGCTGCGCGATCAATACGATACCGGCGCCGATCCGGCGGTCGTGCTCACCGACCTCGCCGAGTTCACGCATTTCGTTACCCGGGTGAAGATCGTGCCGGCGGTCGCCGACGACCCTGCGCTGACCGAAGTCGAGCGCAAGCGCGGCCGGGCCTTGGCCGAGCAGCTCTCCATGCGCGTGCTCTCGCGCACCTGGCAGATGCTGCTCAAGGGGATCGCCGAGGTGTCGGCCGCGGGCCGCCCGCTGGCGGCGGCCGAAATGGTGCTGGTGCGAATTGCCTATGCCGCCGACCTGCCGACGCCGGACGAAGTGGTCCGTTCGCTCGGCGGGAACGGGTCGGGCGCCCGCGCTGCGGGCCACGCGCCGGCCGGTTCGCCAGCGCCGACCGCCTCGCCGCCGCGGTTCGAGGCGCAACGGACCGAGCCGGCGCGCGTCGAGCCGGCGCGCGCCGCCCCCGGCGCCGCGCTGGCGCGCTCGCCCGCTCGCGATCCGAGCACGCCCGTGTCGGAGCTGCAGCCGGTCGTCGTCAGTCGGTTCGAGGAGCTGATCGCGCTCGCCGCCCAAAAGCGCGACCTCGGGGTCAAGCTGGCGCTCGAGCGCGACGTGCGGCTCGTTCGCTGCGAGGACGGCCGTCTCGAGATCGGGCTGGAACCAAGCGCGGCGAAGACTCTGGTCAACGATCTGGCGCGCAAGTTCTCGCAATGGACCAGCCGGCGCTGGATGGTCGTGGTATCGGCGGAGGAGGGCCGGCCGACCGTGAAAGCGCAGAACGACGCGCGACAGGCCGAGCTCAAGACCGGCGTGCGCGCCGACCCGCTGGTGCAGGCGGTGCTCGCGCGCTTTCCAGGCGCCGAGATCGTGGACGTCCGCACGGGCGAGACGGCGCCCTGGCGCGGCGATTCCGGCGACGGTGCGCCGGAACTTCCACCCGAGGACGATGGTTCTGCCTTCGGGGCGCAGTTTCCGCAGGCCGAGCACTCGGACGACGCGGATGACGATCATTAGGGCAGGCGCAGATGGCTGATTTCATGGGCCTGATGAAGCAGGCGGCCGAGCTCAAATCCAAGATGGAGGCGATGCAGGCCGAGCTCGACCAGCTCGAGGTCGAGGGCACGTCCGGCGGCGGCCTCGTGACCGTCAAGCTCTCCGGCAAGGGCGAGATGAAGGGCGTCAAGATCGACGCGACCCTCATCAAGCCGTCGGAGAAGGAGATCGTGGAGGATCTCATCGTCGCCGCCCACGCCGATGCCCGGCGCAAGGCGGAGGGGCTGTTGCAGGAAAAGATCAGGAGCGTCACCGGCGGCCTGCCGCTGCCGCCGGGCATGAAGTTGTTCTGAAGCAGGCCTGACCGCTGGCAGATCCGGCGGAACACCGTCGGATGGAGACAAGCCTTGGAAAAAGACATCGACATGGAGGCCCTGTCGGCCGCGATCGCCGGATTTCTGGCGTGTCACATCCTGACCTGCCGCTTCCTGGTGCAGGAAGGCGTGGTCGACAAGGACCGTTTCTCGGCTTACCTCGAAGCGGCCATGACGGAAATGACGCCCGGCATCGAGGACAAGCGCACCCTGTTCAGCCTGGGTCAGCTGATCAAGGCGTTGCGCGCCCCGGCGACGTCGAAGTCCGTGCAATAAGCGCGTTGCGCCGCCCTCATCCGACGCTCCGACCATGCCCGCCGCCGCCGCCGGACCCGAGATCGAGCGCCTGATCCAGCTGCTCGCCCGGCTGCCGGGGCTCGGCCCCCGCTCGGCACGGCGCGCCGCGCTCTTTCTCATCAAGAAGCGCGAGCAGATCATGGCGCCGCTCGCCGCCGCCATGCAGGAGGCGCTCGAGAAAATCGCGATCTGCCGCACCTGCGGAAACATCGACACCCAGAACCCGTGCACGGTGTGCACCGATCCGCGGCGCGATCCCGGCATCATCGTGGTGGTCGCCGACGTGGCCGACCTGTGGGCGCTCGAACGCGCGCACGCGATCTACGCGCGCTATCACGTGCTGGGCGGGACGCTGTCGCCGCTCGACGGCATCGGCCCGCAGGACCTTGCGATCGACGCGCTCATCTCGCGGGCGCACGATGCGGCGGCGACCGAGGTGATCCTGGCGCTCAATGCCACGGTCGACGGCCAGACCACGGCGCACTACATCACCGACCTCCTGCACGGCGCCGACGTGAAAGTGACGCGGCTCGCGCACGGCGTGCCGGTCGGCGGCGAGCTCGATTATCTCGACGAGGGCACGCTGGCGGCGGCGATCCGGCAGAGGACGGCATTCTAATTTTCGGCGGAGCCGAGCCCGGCGAAATGGTTGCGCCGCTGCAGCCAGGCGAGCAGCACGAAGCTCGGGATTGCGGCCGCGGCGCAGATTGCAAAGAACGTGGCCCAGCCCGCGGCGGCGGCGACATAGCCCGCACCCGACGAGAGATAGGTGCGTCCGACCGCCGCCAGCGCCGTGAGCAGCGCGTATTGGGTCGCCGTGTGCAGCGGGTTGTTGCAGAGAGCCGAGAGGTAGGCGACGAAGATCACCGTGCCGATGGCACTGGTGAAGTTCTCGGCCACGATGGCGAATGTCAGCATCGCGAGATTGTGTCCGACCATGGCTTGCGCGGAGAACGCAAGATTGGCGACCGCCTGCAGGATGCCGCCGATCCAAAGGCTGGTGGTGAGCGGATAGGCGCGCGCGACGAAGCCGCCGGCAAAGCCGCCGATCAAGGTGGCGGCGAGCCCGACCCCTTTGATGATCGCGGCGTACTCGTTGCGGCTGAATCCGAGATCGATGACGAAAGGCGCGGTCATGACGCCCGCGAGCGCGTCGGTGAACTTGAACAGCACCACAAAGGCGAGCGCGACGAGCGCCAGGTCGCGGGCGAGGAAATCGGAGAATGCGCCGTAGGCGGCGATCGCAACGCGCCGAAGCGGATTGTCGCGCGCATGCGCGGCATGCTCGGTCGTGGCGGCGGCGGATTTTTCGGGCTCGGTCGCGATGAGCGCGGTCGCGATCCCGAACACCACGAGCGCGGCCATGGCGAGATAGCCAGCCGTCCAGGCCGCGCCTTTGCCGAAGTCGAGGCCTTCAAATCCGCTCACCAGGAACAGCGCCCCGGCGGTCGAGGCCAGCATGCCGACCCGGTACGCCGCCACGTAGGAGGCCATGCCGGCGGCTTGCTCGCTCTCGTCGAGGCTCTCGACCCGAAAGGCATCGATCACGATGTCCTGCGTCGCCGAGGCCGTGGCGACGAGCAAGGCGCCGACCGCCACCAGCAACGGCGAGGCAACCGGGTCGCAAACCGCCAGGAACACGATCGCGGCGATCAGCAGGAGCTGGGAGAGCACGAGCCAGCCCCGCCGTCGTCCGAGCAGGGAGGAGAGCAGCGGCACGTCGAGCGCATCAACGATCGGCGCCCACAGAAATTTGATCGTGTAGGGCGTCCCCACCAATGCAAATAGCCCGATGGTGCCGAGATCGACGCCGGCTTCGCGCATCCAGACCAACAGCGTCGAGCCCGACAGCGCCAGCGGCAGCCCGGCGGAGAAGCCGAGGAAGAGCACGGTCAGAACGCGCGGTTTGAGATAGACCGCGAGCGCGTCCGCGAGGCTGCGGCGGCGCGTGGCGGTCTCCGGCACGGCCACTTGCACGGTGTCGGGCGTCGTCGTCATCGGTGCGGCTCTGATTGAATCCCTGCGCCGACACAAGCCCGCAAATTGCGGCGAAAAGTGTTCGGCCGTCGCGCGGGCGTCACTCCCCGGCTTGCAGCCGGCGCATCGGCGCCGGGATCACGACCGGATCGGCGGGAAGACCCTCCTCGCCGTCGAACTCGACCTCCCGGATGCGCCCGGCGCGCTTCTCGACCTTTTCGGCCGAGATCAGGATTTGCCGCACGTCCTCGTTGGCCTGGCCGAAATGCTTCTCCAGGTTCCGCACGCGCTCGTGCAATCGCGCGATGTCGTCCATGAGGTGCCCGACCTCGGCATGAATCTTGTCGGCTGCCTCGCGCATGCGCGCGTCCCTCTGGATCTGCTGCACGACGTGGATGGCGAGCATCAAGAGCGACGGCGAGACGATGACCACCTTGGAACGGAACGCCTTCTGCACGACGTCGTCGAAGCCGTCGTGCAATTCGGCATAGACCGATTCCGACGGCACGAACATCAGCGCCAGGTCCTGGGTCTCGCCCGGGATCAGGTATTTGTCGGCAATATCGCCGATGTGCCTGGACATGTCCTGGCGCAGGCGAGCCGCCGCCTGCTTGCGCTCGTCCTCGCTCTTGGCCTCGCGGAGGGCGGTGGCGGCTTCGAGCGGAAACTTGGCATCGATCACCAGCGGACGCCGGTCCGGCAGGAACACGGCGCAGTCCGGCCGGCACTTGTTCGACAGCGTGAATTGAAACTCGTAGCAGTCCTTCGGCAGCCCGTCCTGCACGATCAATTCCATGCGGCCCTGGCCGAAGGCGCCGCGCTGCTGCTTGTTGGCGAGCACGCCTTGCAGCGAGGTCACCTGCGATGTCAAATCGGCGATGTTTCTCTGCGCGTTGTCGATCACCGCGAGCCGCTCGTTGAGCTTTTGCAGGCTGTCGACCGTGTGCTGGCGCGTCGTGGTCATCGACTGGTTGAGATGATGCGACACCGAGTCGAGCCGCTCGTTGACGGCGCGGTGAAGCTCGGCCTGGCGCCCGGCGAGCAGGTCGCGCATCCCCTCGATACGCAGCGCCGTCTCGGCCTGCAGCCGCTTGACCTCGGAGAACTCCGCCTCGGTCGCTTGCCGCTCGCGCTGGCGCAATGCGCGGGCGGCGATCGCGAGCAGCGCGACGAGGGCGGCAAGTCCGGCGAGCACGATCGCGAGCGCGCCGGCGAGGGTCAGGAGGTTGTCGGTCATCGCGGCCAATCTACATCGATTCGCTCGATAAGAACAAAAAGCGAACCATAAATCAACCGAGCGGCCGCGAAAGGCGTGGAATTTCCTCGGATTGACCGATTTTCGACGACCGCTTACATCGCGGTCATGGCGCTGCGCGACATTCTCATCCTTCCGGACAAGCGGTTGCGGAAGGTTTCCGAACCGGTGAAAAAAATCGACGCCGGCACCCGCGCGCTGGTCGAGGATCTGTTCGAGACCATGTACGACGCCCCCGGTATCGGGCTTGCGGCCATCCAGGTCGGCGTCGCCAAGCGGCTCTTCACCATGGATCTGGCCAAGAAGGAGGAGCCCAAGAACCCGCAGGTTTTCATCAATCCGGAGATCACCTGGTCCTCCGACGAGAAATCGACGTACGAGGAGGGGTGCCTCTCGATCCCCGAATTCTACGGCGACGTCGAGCGCCCGTCGCGGGTCAAGGTCAAATACCTCGATCTCGAAGGACGCCCGCAGGAGGTCGAGGCCAACGGATTGTTCGCCACCTGCCTGCAGCACGAGATCGATCACCTCAACGGTGTCCTGTTCATCGATTATCTCTCCAAGCTCAAGCGCGATCGCGTGCTCAAGAAGTTCAGCAAGGCGGCGAAGCGGGCCGTCGAGTAGCCCAGGGGCGAATAGCGAGTGGCGAATAGCCAATAGAACCGTTGCCCCTATTCGCTACTCGCCATTCGCTATTCGCGCACTTTCTCGTTCCCGCGACGCGTTGCGCCCGGGGTTTGAGACTTTTCTTCTTTATCCGCCACCCCGACGAGGGGGGTGGGAGGAGCGCCGAAAGGCGACTGGGGGGTAGAACCCGTGCCGTGCCCGACACGGTGGCGCTTGCGAGGCGCCGGGCGAACCTTCCGCCTGAAGGACGCCCGCCTCTCGGCGCTCCACCCGTGGCTTTTTTGG
>WNFF01001323.1_pt1 | contig 34479 bp, 27 predicted proteins | sample 5400441 | NCBI WGS metagenome assembly WNFF01 (sample SAMN13153345, study PRJNA577476) | soil metagenome | isolation source: 120 cm saprolite under Douglas fir tree site 2 hole 3 replicate 1 | place: USA:California | collected 2015-04-18
CAGGAAGGCGGCATCGGCCGGCGAGACCTTGAGCACCAGCACGAACAGGGTCGCACCCCACAGCCCGAGCCCGACGCCGCCGGTCTGGGTCAGGCCGACCAGGCAGCCGGCGATGACGCTGCGGGGATATTTGAACAATTCCCACCACGACCCCTTCTCGACCTCGGGCCCGGTCGGCGGCAGGTCGATCTCCTTCGGATCGACCATCAGCGCCCAGGCGAGAGATTTGCGCGCCTCCTCGTGCCGGCCCATCTGCATCAGCCAGCGCGGCGATTCCGGCACCCAGTAGCGCACCATCAGCACGAGCACGATCGGCACCAGGCCTAAGAGGAACAGGCCGCGCCAGCCGATGATCGGGGCCAGGAGCCACCCGGCGACACCGCCGAGCATGCTGCCCGCCGGCAGCAAGGTGGTGATCAGCGCGCCCACCCAGCCGCGCTTCTTGGTCGGCATGAATTCCTGCACCAACGGCATGTCGACCGCGTAGAGCCCGGCATTGCCGATGCCGACCAAGAGGCGGAACACCGCCAGGAACAGCCAGCCGCTGATCCAGCCATTCGGGCCGGGGGTGAGCGCCATGATTCCGGTGGCCAGCGCCACGTTGAGCGCGGTCAGGATGAACACCTTTCGGCGGCCGATCTTGTCCGCCACCCAGCCCCAGAAGAACGCGCCGGGCACCGCGCCGATGCCGGACGACAGCAGGATCACCGCGCCCTGCCAATAGGTCAGCTGCCATTCCTTGGTGATGAAGGCCAGCACGTAGCCGATCAGGAAGAAATCGAAGAAATCCAGGAGGTCAGCCAGATTGCCGGTGATGATCAGCTTCCACTGATTCGACGTCAGCCGCCGCTGCTGCTCCAGACGCTCCAACATAATGCTCGCCCCTTCCACGGCGAGCGTCATCGCCCGCCTCGCCCGAGGGTTCTCTCTCGGGACCTACATTGTCACAGGGCGGATAAACTGCCTCGCGCCAATCCTGCCAGAGCGGGTCGCGAAGGTCAAACCGCAGTCTCGGCAAAGGAGATCTCCGCATCTTGTCTGTGAACACCTTCGCGCGACGGTTGTCACAAGCCATGGCAGGCAGTTGGATCACACCAGGTCCGGGATAGGTAGTCCCGCTGTCGCGTTTCATCAGCGACGAGGATAACGAGTCCTGCGCCCTTCCGACCCCTAGTGGCCCCAGACGGTCAGCATCGCGGTGAGACCGCCGCGATGCGAGGGACCCTAGCGGGGCGAGCCCTAGCCTGACTTGCGGGAGGGGGACTTCCAATCCCGGGTACGGTGTTTCATTGCCTCACCGCGGGAGCCGCGGCCGGATAACATCTTGATGGTGATTCCGGTCACCTCGAGTTCGGGCGTTGCACCCGCACCCACTGACAGGTAAACAGGCCGCCGGGTTATGGCAGCGCCACAGACGAGTTCCACCGATTCGTCGATCGAATATCTTCCGGCATGGAAGCCCAGCCCTTACGCGTTGGCTGATCAAGACCGGCGGGCGGCTCATCTGCCAATGCCCGATCCTCCAGCTTGCAGCTGGTGGAGAGCCACTTGACGTCGACTCTCTTTCAGCAGATTCTCGGGCGCAACGAGGGACTCGCTGGTCTCCGACCGGACCCGGCGGCTCAGACAGGGAGCGGGCGGACTGAACGCGAGAGGGGGACGCGGCGGCAATTGACCGGAACGGTCCGAGTGACCGGATTCGGAGACATCAGACAGACCAGTTCAACAGGATGATGGTTGTTCACGTGTTCGGTGGTGTTGCCGAACTGGCCGACGGGTTGGGTGGCTGGGTTGACGCTGTCACGGGGGCGGCGATCGGCCCATCTTGAAAATCCCGGCCCAAATGAGACACGCCAGCGGAAGGAGAAGACCATGAGCATACTGTCGCGCAGGCAATTCCTTTGGACGTCGGGCACCGTGATCGGCGCCTCAATGGTGCCGACGATGGCGCGGTCACGCCGCGCGGACGCCGCTGAGCCAGCGTTGATCCCCAAGAAATTGCCGTTCCCGCCCAACGACGAGTTCGGCAACTACGAGCCGACGATCACGCCGGACGGGAACACCATCTATTTCGCGCGCTTCGCGGGCAGCGGAGACAAGCGCGTCCTGGGCACGACGACCGACATCTTCGTCACACACAGGGTCCGTCAAGGTGGCGAGTGGCCCGGGACCGGCGCGGACTGGACGTCGCCCGAGCGACTGCCCGATACCGTGAACAGCGATTCCATCGACCAAGAGCCCCGGATCACCCCCGACGGCAAGACCCTGTATTTCATGAGCCGGCGGTCCGGGAGCCGCGGGAGCGCGGATATCTGGGTCAGCCACAAGCAGCCCGATGGCCAGTGGTCCCAGGCGCAAAACCTCGGACCGAATGTCAACTCCGAGTTTACCGACCATTGCTTCATGCCACTCGGCATTCCGGGCCAGGACGACACCTCGGTGTTCATCTCGGTCAGGCCCCGCGTGGCCGGTGGACCGTCCTCGGCGGACCTCTTCACCAGCAAGATGGAGAACGGCGTCTGGCAGCCGTCCAAGCGGTACGAGAACAAGTTGCTCGACTCGATCGGTCTTAAGTGCCGGCTCACCGCCGTCACCAGGGACGGACTGGTCCTCGGCGTTGTCTCCGTCCACGACTTTGGAAAGTTCCACACGATGGTGTTCGTGCACTACGACCCGGTGACTAAGGAGTGGAAGGGGCCGATCGTCGAGGCCCCGTTCAATCAGCCGGGCGTGGACGGCGCTTGCCCGATGTTCACGGCCGGCGGCGACAAGATGATCTGGTCGGCCGGTTACGATCGCGGGCCGGGCCCGGTCTCCACCGCGGGCGGCACCGGGTCGACCTACGACCTGTTCTGGCTCAAGACGAGCGACATCGTCGCCTACTACAAGGCGAAGGCAAGCCTCAGCTAGCGAGACGATAGGGTGGCGGTGACCGGGCGAGCGAGCGCGAGGCGGATCGGCCTCGCGCTCGCCGCCAGTGTGCTCACCGCCTCCGTCGTGGCCGGGCACGCGGTGCTCCAGCGGACGGAACCGCGCGTGGAGAGCACGCTCAAGCGCGCTCCCGACGAGGTAAAACTCTACTTCACCGAGCGCCTCGAGCCCGCCTACAGTTCGGTCCGCGTCGTGAACGCTCGCGGTGTGCAGGTGGATCGCCGGGACAGCCACGTCGACCGCTCGAACCCGGTCCTCCTCCGGGCCACGCTCCCGCCAATTCCCGCGGGCACCTACAAGGTCCTCTGGCGGGTGCTCTCGATCGACGCCGACGTCACCGAGGGCGGATTCATCTTCCGCATCGAATGAGGGCGCTCGTCCTCGCCGTCCTCTGGGTTCACCTGGCATCGAGCGTGCTGCTGACCGGGGCGTTCTTCATGCTCCTGCTGGCCGGACCGCCCGTGGCTCCGGCCGCGCGTCGCTGGGACGGGGCGGTCGTGGCCTGGTCGCGTCTCCTCGTCCTCGTGGCGTTCGGCTCGGGAATCGTCTGGCTGATGGTGCGAACGGCCGCCTTCGAGAACCGCCCCCACGCGGCGGTCGAGGCCCGCGCCGTATGGCACGCCGTCCTGGATACGTGGCCCGGGCTCGTCTGGCTCGCCCGGCACGGCCTCCTGCTCGTGCTCGGGGCCTTTCTCGCGATCCGCGCGGACGTCGCAGAGAGGGGAAACTGGATCGCTTCCCGCGGCGAGGCGCTCCTGCTCGCCGCGCTGGCGCTCGCCCTCGTGAGCGGCTCCAGTCACGCCGCCGCGATTTCCCCGGGCGCGGTGTTGGCCGTGGCGATCGACGTCACGCATCTTCTGGGGACCGGCTTCTGGCTCGGCGCCCTCCTCCCGCTGGCACTCCTGTTGCGCCTGATCAGCCGCGAAGACGGCGCCGACTCCCTCCCCTATGCCGTACGCGCGGCCCGCCGCTTTTCCCGCGCCGCGTTGATCACCATGCTCATCCTGATGGGCTCGGGCGTGATGAACGCGATCGTCCAGGTGGAGAGCATCGCCGGCCTGGCGGGGACGACGCACGGCCGCCTGCTCCTCGCCAAGCTCGCCGTCCTCGGTTTGATCCTTGTCCTCGCCGTTGTGAACCGCGTGCACCTTCTCCCTGCGCGCCTCGGCTCGAACGACACCGTCCGGAGTCCGGTGATGCGACGCCTCACCGCCTTCGTCGGGCTGGAAGCCGGCCTCGCCCTCGTCCTGCTCGCGCTGGCCGCCGCGATGACGCTGACGACGCCGGCCCGCCACGGAGATCCGGTCTGGCCGTTGCCGTTCCGATTCTCGCTCGACGCCGTGCTCGATGTGCCCGCGACGAGGTCGCGCGCCTTGCTGGGGGCCCAGCTGGCGGTGGTCGGCCTTGTCATGCTGATCGCGTCGCTGCTCGTGCGTCGTCGGCGAGCGCCGCTGCTCGCCAGCTCGCTCGCACTCATGGCCGTCGGCGCGGGCGTTGGTCTTGCCCCGTTGGTGGTCGATGCCTATCCCACCACGTACCGGCGCCCGCTCGTGACGTACGACGTCGGCTCGATCGCGGCCGGGATGACGACCTATGGGGAGCATTGCGCGCCCTGCCACGGCGCCACGGGCGCCGGAAATGGAACACCGAGCCGGCCCGCCACCGACCTGCGCGTGCCTCCCGCGTCGCGCCGTCGCGCGGGCGAGCTCTTCTGGCTGGTCACTCACGGGATGCCCACCCGCGGCATGCCGGAGTTCGGGAGCCGCCTCGGCGAAACGCAGCGCTGGAACGTGATCAATTTCATCCGAGCGCTCGGCGCCGCCGATGGGGCGCGAGGGATCGGACGCCAAGTGGAGCGCGACCGCGCCTGGCTGGTCGCGCCGGACTTCACCATCGCCGTCGGTCCCCTGGCGCCGGGAGCGCTGCGCGATTACCGAGGCCAGCGGATGGTCCTGCTGGTTCTCTACACCCTGCCAGGGTCCCGCGGCCGAATGGCGGAGCTGGCGCGGAGTTACACCGTGCTCTCGGTCATCGGAGTCGAGGTCATTGCCGTGGCCGCGCACGCCTCACCCGAGGCGATCAGCGAGCTCGGCTCGTCGCCTCCCGTCCTCTTCCCGGTGGTGACCGACGGCAATGCCGACATCGTCGCGACGTATCGCATGTTCGCGCCGGGGGCGCACGCGGAGGTGCTGATCGACCGCCAGGGCTACATCCGAGCAATCTGGCGAGAGGACGTGGTGGGCATGCCGCGGGCGGCCGGGGTCCAGAGCCAGGTCGAGCAGCTCAACGAGGAGAAGAGCCCGCCTCCGTTTCCCGACGATCACGTCCACTGATGAAAGCGGGAGGGCCCTCGTGATGCCGGTGTGGCAGGTCGTTCTGATTCTAAACCTCGCATTGGCCGTCGGCCTCGGCCTGGGTTACGCGGGCTGGGGTCGGCGGACGGAAGCGCTCGACCGCGAGTTGGACGCCGCCCGGGCGCAGGTGGAGCAGCTCGAGCGCGAGCGGCAGGCGTGCGCCGCCGGCGCACGCGCCGGTGAGCAACAGTGGGAGGCCCGCGGGATCGTGCGGGCGGTCTACCCGCAGCTCGTGGTGGTCACGCACGAGGAGATCCGGGGGCTCTTGCCTGCGAGAACCACGGGCTTCCGCGCGGCGACCGCGACGCTTCGCGACCCGATCCGAGTGGGCGAGGCGATCCGCTTTTCGCTGCGAGGCACCGGGGTCGACGACGCCGCACTCGTGGCGATCGCGCCGTGGTGAGCCCTCCAACCTCCCGGGGCGTGCCACAGCTTTCGCCAGGACAACATTCCCACTTTGCCCGCGAACCGGCGAGAACCCGTCGGCTCCCGCTCGACGACTGGTGAACGATCGACTGGGCGCGCAGCAACCCTACCCTGGGTGGGGGCAGGCGAACAAGCGCTTCGAGTTGACGCCAGCGCTGCGCCTGGCTAGGATGCGGCTCAGCCGGCCCGGCGCTCTCGGCTCGCGCCGAGGCCTGTGTGTGCGCTGTGCCTGGGCTCCTGGGGCGGCCGGCCCCCGAGACTGACAGTCACGTGACGTTGACGCCGACCACGGAAGGCAGCGCATGACCGCCCGCTCGTCTTCCTCTCTCCTCGGCATCGGCATCGTCGGCCTCGGTATGATTGCCGACTTTCACGCGCAGGCCATCGCGGCGCTCCCGGGCGCCACACTCGTCGGCGTTGCCACGCGCAACGCCGGCAACGCGCACGCCTTCGCCGCGAAGCACCACGTCCCATTCCACACGACCGACATCGCCGCGCTGGTCGCGCGGCCCGATATCCACGTCGTGTGCATCACCACGCCGAGCGGTGCGCACCTCGAGCCGTCGCTCGCGGCGATTCGTGCGGGCAAGCACCTCGTCATCGAGAAACCGATCGAGATCACCACTGCCCGCACGGACGAGATCGTCCGCGCCGCCGACGCCGCCGGCCTGCGCATCGCGCCGATCTTCCAGGGCCGCTTTGGCGATGGCGCCCGCACCGTCAAGGCCGCGCTCGATGCCGGCCGGCTCGGTCGCCTCGTGCTCGCGAGCACCTACGTGAAGTGGCACCGCACCGCGGAGTACTACACCGCGCCGCGAGGCCTCCACGCCAACGACGGCGGCGGGGCGGTGATCAACCAGGCCATCCACGGCATCGACCTCCTGTTGTGGTTCGTCGGAATGCCGGCGGAAGTCTTCGCGTGGACGACGCGTCGCGTGCACACCGGCATCGACGTCGAGGACACCGCGTGCGCCGCGCTCAGATTCGCAAGCGGCGCCCTCGGCGCGTTCGAGGCGAGCACCGCGCTGTGGCCGGGCTGGTCGCGGCGCCTCGAGATTTGCGGGGAGCACGGCTCCATCGCGCTCGAAGACGACCGCATCGTGCGCTGGGACTTTAAGAACCCGCGCCCCGAGGACGACGCCATCCGCGCCGCCCAGGCGAACGTCCTCGGCTCCGGCGCGAGCAGCCCGAGCGCCATCAGCGTCGAGGGCCATCGCCGCCAGCTCCAGGACTTTGTGGACGCGCTCCGAGAGGGCCGCGCGCCCGCGCTCGACGGCCACGAGGGCCGCAAGGCCGTCGCCGTCGTCAACGCTATTTACGATTCCGCCGCGCGCGGTGTGCCCGTCGCGCTCTGAGGCGCGGGAAAGATCCGATGAGGTCAGCAGCCACGATCTTCGGGCCGGCGTAGCGCGCGAGGGACACCGCGTGCAGATCTGGGTCGACGCCGACGCCTGCCCCAAGGTCATCAAGGAGATCCTGTACCGCGCCGCCGAGCGGACACAGGTGCCCGTGATCCTGGTCGCCAACAAGCTCCTCTGGACGCCGCCGTCGCCGTTCATCCGGGCGATGCGCGTGCCGCACGGCTTCAACGTCGCCGATCGCGAGATCGTCGAGCAGGTGCAGGCCGGAGACCTGGTGGTGACCGCCGACATCCCGCTCGCCTCGGAGGTGATCGGGCGAGGCGGCCACGCCCTCGATCCGCGCGGCACGCTCTACACGGCGGACAATATCCAGGAGCGTCTCGCCCACCGCGATTTCATGGACCAGCTGCGTGGAAGCGGTGTCGAGACCAGCGGGCCGCCGCCGTTCCGCCCTTCCGACACCCACGCCTTCGCCAACCACCTCACGCGGCTGCTCCCCGTGTCCCCCAGACCCGACCCAAGTCGCGGCTGACCGCGATCCCCGGGACCGGGCGCGATTCGCTTCAAGCGAGGACTCGTCACCGCGACCGTGACGGACGCCCGGGGCGACGCGCGCGGGGAGTCGAGCCGGTTTCCAGCTCGATGCCGAACACCGCCGCGAGCCGGTCGTCGGCGATCGCGCGGCGCGCGCCGCGCTTCGGCGGTGTGGCGCCGGCCAGGGCGGCGGTGGCCGCCCCGGCCGTCCGGGCAACTGCACTGGTACGTGATCTCCGCCGCCGCCGGGAACAGCCCCGCCCCCTGCCGGCAGACATGGGCCATGACGCTCTGGTCGAAGCGCCCGGCCAGGAGCTCCACGACGGAGTCGATCTTGCCGGCGCAGGCCTTCACGACCGCCTGCGAGACTCTCGATCTTCTCGGCGAATCCTATTGACACCGGCACATGAGGCCTAGTAACGTTGGGTCTTATACATAGCAACACTATGTATTCTCAGCACGCGTGATTTCTGAGTATGTAGCACGCCTTGCGAGCGAGCTCGATTTCGATCCAGCGCTTTCGCGATGCGTGCGGCGAGAGGTCGAGGATCATTTATGGGAAGCCATCTCCGCCAATCCGACGGACGATAGAGTAGGCCGAGCGGCGCGCGGTCACGAATTTCGGCGACCCTCACGCTATCGCGGCCCAATTCGCGGTCGGGTCGCTCGTGAAGCGAGCCCGAAGAGTCGGTTTCGCCGCCGTTCTGGTGATCGCCACCGTGTTCATCGCCATGAAGGCTCGTCTCACCTGGTATGCCGTGATGGACTGTTCGACCGACCAGATGGGGGCGCTCGGCGAAATCGTAGTCTCGATCGACCGCTATGCGTTCTGGCTTTCTGTCTTCGTGGGAATAGCAGGCTGGATGTATATCGACAGCCGCGGCATTCCCGCAGCCTTTACGCCGGAGTATCGTACGCAGCTTCGTCGATTCGTTCTTCTGTGCTCGGCGGCAACGGGCGCACTGCTCGCGTCCGTCATCAGCGACGGTGTTCTCACGTCCCTTCGGCTGGTCGGGACACCCTGGTCCCGTGATGTTCTGATTCCGCTCGTCTCGATGGGGATCGAAGTCGTATGTGCGGGAGGGCTTGTTGTGTCTATCCGCGGTATGACGCAGCGAACGGCGTCCACGGGCCGAGCAGCAGGCATGAGATGAAGAGCACGCCGACACCACCCGAAGGAATCGGGCCATGGAACACCCGGGTTCGGTTGCCGTGCAGCCCTTTCCCCTGGAACGTTTGTCCGCCCAACAGTCTCCACGCTCGGAAAGTACGTCACGGCTCCCAACGACAGCAAGGAACATCTCTCTGGGTTGAACGCGCAAGGAGTACGCTACACAGGAGGGAACACCATGGATAGGTCCATCTGCTTCGTGACATCGTTCACCGCTGCCCTGATGGTCGCTGCCTCGATCGCACTCGCTCAGAGTGATCCAGCGGGGCTGGCGCAGCGCCATGTCGACGCCATCGCCCGCGGGGATGCGGCTGCGGCGCTCGCCCTGTACGCCGATGATGCTGTCGTCGACGTGGTCTCGCCGGGCACCCTGTGTTCGGCGGCCTCGTGCGTCGGCAAGGCCGCAATCCAGAAGGAGCTCGAGCGCCGGGTGGCCGCCAAGGGGGTCGCCACTGTCCTCAAGATCTATGCGTCCGGCAACGTCGCGACGCTTCGGTATGAGCTGCGAAATCCCGCGACCCAAAAGGCCGGGGTAGAGCGGATCATCGGATGGGGCATTTGGGAGATGAAGGGCGACAAGATCGCGTACGTTCACGACGGGATAATTGAACGCGCGGACCCGCAGACGGCCCGCTTTCTGGAGTGGCAGCGGGCGCAACCGCCGGCACGGTGACCAGGAGCAGGGGCGGCATCGCGCGCGGCTGCCGTCGGAGCATGCGCCAGCGTCGGTGAGGGCGGCGTCGCGGTCGGTTTCCTTGGCGGCTCCCGGCTGGGCCTTCTCGGTTTCCGATCCGGCGCGCATTCAGGAAGCAGGAAGCGCAAGGCTGAGCGAAGGCAACATTAGCCGCATCCGGCGGTGACCGACTCGCCCGTGGGCGCCGTCACCGTAACATAATCTGCCAGACGCGGACACCGGCCGGCCCAGGAGCCGCTGTCACAGCGTCGACTTCCGCGGTGACGATCAGCAGGCAGGCCGGGAACTCGGTCATCGCGCTCTCCTCTCCCCTCTTCGATCAGCCGGCATGGGACCCGCGCGTCGCAGGCGCGGCGCCGTTCGGCTCCTCCGGCGGTGCGGCCACGTAGCTGAGGAGCCAACCCAAAATCCCGGCCAGCACGATCGTGCCCGCCGAGAGGTGAATCGTCCACCAGAGGCCCTCCACGAATCGCAGCACGATGAAGTACAGCAGGTACAGCACGGTGGGCACCGCGAAAGCGAAGATCCGCAGCCTCACCATGCCGCCGCCGGGCTTGAGCAGGCGGAGCAGCAGGTCGGCGATGAGGCCGCCCGCGACCATCGCCAGCACCTGGGCGACCGGGTACTCGCCGTGCTCGTAGAGAACTCCCATGAGCGCTCCGTTGATTCCGATCATGACGGTGAGGGCCCCGAAGGGCAGTACGAAGCGGCGCACGAGCGATAGAATTGTCCCCGTTAGGATCATCGCCTCGAGCAAGAGGCCGGTCACGCCGAGCTCGGCGGCCACCGAGGCGAGGCCGCGGCTCGCCGGGCCCGCCCCGTGCCCCCACAGGTTCGCCATCGGATGCGCGATCTGGGTGAAGAACGTGATGAGCGAGAGCAGGAAGGTGAGCGAGAGCAGCGCCGGAAGCACTCGCCTCCAGCGTCCGGACCACCGGTCCGGGCGCCGCCACGCCGCCCGCAACGGGCCCGAGGCCATCAGGCCGTAGCCGAGGGCGAGCACGAGGTGCGGTGGGCTCAGCAGCGCGTCGACGCTGGCCTCGAACCCGAAGAGCTCGTGCCAGAGCAAATCGGCCAGGCCGCCGGGCACCCAGAGCAGCACGCCGACCAGCGACCAGTCGTAGCCGGGCGGCAGCGCGCGAAGCCAGGAATAGCCCCGCCGGCGGTTCCATCCCGTGGTGGCGATGAGGAACAGCGCCACCAGCAGATAGCCGGAGTAGAGGACGGCGTGCCAGGGCGTGAAGAAGGTGTTGTCGACGCGGCCGTGGGTGTGGGCCCAGCCGTCGAGGAACAGCCCGCCGAGGAACACCGCGCAGAGCACACTCATCACCCAGTCGAACCCGATGCTTCCGGCGAGAGCGCCCGAGTGAGCTGTGTCGCGGCCGGTGGGCGCGGCGGTGCGGGTGCTCATCGGCGGTCCTCCTCGCGGGCTGCCGGTGTGGATGCGGTCACTTCGTGAGCCACAGCTCGAATCCGATGGGTGTGTCCTCGACCCAGCTCTTCTCGAATCCGCTCTGGGAGACGAACTGCGCGAGCTCCTCCCGGGTGTAGGCGCGCCGGATCAGCATGAACTTGAAGGTCAGCCGCGTGAGGATCCCCCGGCAGAGGTCGAATGTTCCAGCCGCGAACGGCATGCGCGCGACGTCGCCGTGCTGGACATCGACCGACACGCCCGCCTCGGCCGCGTTCTTTCGCGCGATCTCGACGAACGTCCGGCTGATGTCGAGCCCGTTGATCCGGTATCGGCCAGGCCCGTGCCAGCTCGATGGCGAAGTAGCCCGGCCCGGACGCGACCTCGAGCACCACCCCACTTTCGGCGAGCTCGTTCGCCATCCGCTTCGCCAGGGCCACGAACTCATCGAGATCCTTTCGGGTGATCCGCGGAGGATAGGCAACATCAACGCCCGCCGGCGGCGGGCACCCCACGCGTGGCCCCCGTCCCCGTGACATAACCTCCCGGACTCGGACGCCGGCCGGCCCAGGAGCCGCTGTCACAGCATCGACGCGGCGATATTCCAGCGGCCAGATCACCTCGGAATTCCACCCTTCATCCATTATGCGACAGAAACGCGCCGCTCCCGATTTCGGTTGCGACGGTCGCCAGGATCTCGGCGAATCGCTCGAGGCGTGCGGGCAAGGGCTTCCTCTTTTCCCACAATAGGCCATAGTGCAGCACCATTCGCGGTTCGAGCGGGCGAAACTCGATCGGCAGCTGCCGGGCACCGTATGCTGTGAAAGGGTCGACGATTCCGCAGCCCAGCCCACCAGCGACAAAATGGCAGACAGCAAACAACGACGATGTACTCACGCTGAAATGCGGTGAGCGGCCGATTTTTTTGAAGATTCGGCTTACGCCGATCGCCTGGGTGTCTCCCGCGATCATCTGGTTTGGAATAGGGGAGACATCAAAGATCTTCATCATCGTGGGACGGTCTTCGCGGTCGCGGTGAGCACCGTGGCCGGTGTCCTGAGCGTCCATCGTGACAAGATTCGCGCGGCTCAGATGTTCGGGGCGACCCCTTGGCAGATCTTCCGTTGGGTTATCGCTCCAAGTACTGTTCCGTATGCCTTGACCGGTATGCGGATCGCGATGGGAATCTCATTCATGACGGTCGTGGCAGCGGAAATGTTAGGCGCGGAATCGGGGCTCGGATATCTCATCCTCAGTTCGCGACTCTGGATGGCGACCGATAAGATCTTCATCGGGATCCTCGTTCTGGGATTGCTCGGCTTTTCGGTCGACCGGATGTTCGAGATTCTCATCAAGCGCTTCGCCCGCCACTACGAGCCTAGCTAATAGCTACCTCCAGATCACGACATTTAGGCTCTATTTGCGACAGGCCGGACGTCCAGCAGACCTACTGGTCGCCGGAGCCGCTCGGACCCTCAAGGGTGGAACCTGTCAGATGAGGTCAACCCCACCACCAAGCCGAACACCTCCCCGGTGTTCAGCAGGCCCTCGTGAAACCAAGTTCTGGGAACGCCTTGTCTTCCGCATGGTGATGGTCTCCGTATCGAAGGCACCGGCTTGCCCCTGAAGGCGTTCGTAGGCTTCGAGCAATAGACGGCCAAGCTGGGTGATCTCGATTTCCTCCGCACACGTCCACATACCGGCATTTGACTCTTCACTTAAAGGCTGGCAGGATCGCCGCACGCCGCGAGACGGTTTGTCCGCGAGGGGCACGGTGAGCCGGGGAATGTCCAGGTCGGAGCACGAACACTTCGGTCGGAGCAAACATGATAAAGGGGGACGCGTTATGGCCAACCTTTGGCATAGGCCGCAGACAGGCATGCTCCGGTCCCGACTCATGGTCACCCTCTTGGTGGGGGCGCTCATATGTGTGGTCGCAGCAGCTGCTCTCGCTGCGGTCGCCTCCAAGAGCACTTTGATCGGCAAGCTGGAAGGCCCAGATGTCATCACCGACCCTGCGAAGTTCCCCAAGAAGTTCAGTGAGGCCCCCCAGCTGGCGGAGATGGTCAAGGCGGGCAAGCTGCCGCCGGTGGCGGACCGCATCGGGCAGGACCCGCTTGTCATCAAGCCGTTGCACGAGATCGGCAAGTACGGCGGGACGTGGCGCGGCGGCTTCACGGGGCCGGCCGACTTCTGGAACGGGTATCGCTGCTGCTCTGGCCCCGACCACCTGTTGTTCTGGGACTACACGGGCGACCGGGTTACCCCCAACATCGCCAAGGCCTATGAGATGCAGGATGGCGGCAAGACGCTCGTCCTGCATCTGCGCCGGGGGATGAACTGGAGCGACGGCAAGCCGTTCACCGCGGATGACTTCGTGTTCTGGTTCGAGGACATCTATCGGAACAAGGACCTCGTGCCCACGCCCTCGGCGGCGATGGCGATCAACGGCAAGCAGGGCGAGGTCCAGAAGGTCGACACCTACACGGTCAAGTTCAAGTTCGCCGAGCCGTACTTCATGCTGCCCGACGTGCTGGCCGGCTCCACGGACCTCGCCGGGCAGGCCTGGCGAGGGGCGTTCGGGCTGGGTGGGTATGCGCCCGCGCACTACCTCAAGCAGTTCCATCCGAAGTATACCTCGCAGGCGGAGCTCGACAAGAAGGTCAAAGACGAGAAGTTCGACAGCTGGGTCCGGATGTTCTTCTACAAGAGCGACTGGTCGCTCAACCCGGAGCTGCCGGTCATCACGCCGTGGAAAACTGTGACGCCCATCAACAAGCCTACGTGGACGCTCGAGCGCAACCCCTACAGCGTCTTCGTGGACACGGCGGGCAACCAGCTGCCCTACATCGACCGGGTGGTGCTGACGCTCGCCGAGAATCTGGAAGTCCTCAACCTGCGGGCGATCGCGGGTGAGTACGACTGGCAGCAGCGGCACCTCGATCTGGGCAAGCTGCCCGTCTTCCTCGAGAACCAACAGAAGGCCGGCTACAAGGTCTACCTCGACCCCGGGGACTACGGCGGGGACATGATCATCAAGTTCAACCTGAGCTACGAGGCCGACCCCGAGATCGCGAAGTGGATGAACACGGCAGACTTCCGGCGCGCGCTCTCGCTGGGGATCGACCGCGACCAGATCAACGAGACCTTTTGGCTGGGGACCGGCACGCCGAGTTCCGTGGTGCCCGCCGACAGCAACAAATACAATCCCGGGCCCCAGTACCGCAAGCTCTGGGCAACGCTGGACGTCAAGAAGGCCAATGAGATGCTGGACAAGGTTGGCCTCGCCAAGAAAGACGCCGAGGGCTACCGGCTGCGCGCGGACGGCAAGGGCCGCCTCCGCATCGAGATCATGACGCTCGGCGGCCAGTTCGTCCAGTTCACGCAGATCTCGGAGATGATCCGGGAGCAGTGGAAGAAGATCGGAATCGATCTCGTCGTGCAGGAGGTGGATCGGAGCCTGGCGATTCAGCGGACCGTCGCCAACGAGCAGCAGCTCGCGGCCTGGAACAACGACGGCAGCGAGCACATGTTCACCTTCCCGACCCACGTCTTCCCCTTCGACACAATCGCCGTCGTGGCGACCTCGGGTCCGCTCTACGCGAAATGGTTTCAGTCCGCGGGCACCCAAGGGAAAGAGCCTCCCGCGCGCATGAAGGAGCTCATGGAGAAGTTCAGGCGCGCGTATGGGGTGCCCGAGAAGGAACGGATCGCCCTGGGCAAGGAGGTCTGGAAGATCGCCGCCGAGGAAGTGTACATCATCGGCGTGATCGGCATGGGCCCGGCCTCGATGGGCGTGCGCGTGGTCAAGACGAACATGGGGAACGTCCCTTCACGGCAATACAACAGCCCGGACGGCAAGACCCCGACCATTTCCCGGCCGGTGACCTTCTACTGGAAGAGGTAGGCTGCGGAGGGCGCGCCGTGACTTCGTCACCTCCTACATCGCCCAGATGGCGACGATGGGCAGCGTGGTCACTGACGAGGAAGCGCAAAATCTGAGGATCCAGTACGGCCTCGGCCAGCCCATCTACGTCCAGTACTTCAAGTGGGTCAAGCTGATCGCGGAGGGCAACTTCGGCACGTCCATGGAATGGAGGCGGCCCGTTACCGAGGTCATTGGAGACCGCCTGTGGCTGACGGTGGTGGTCTCGGTGGCCGCCCTCCTCCTCACCTGGGTGCTCGCCCTGCCCATCGGCATCTATTCCGCGGTCCGGCAGTACTCTCCCGGCGACTACCTCGCGACGTTCGTGGGCTTCATCGGCCTCGCCGTGCCCAACTTCCTCCTCGCTCTGGTGCTGCTCTATCTTGGATTCACGCTCTTCAACGCTCACATCGGCGGTCTGTTCTCTCCGGAGCTCCAAGATGCCCCGTGGAGCGGGGCTCGAGTGTGGGACCTCCTCAAGCATCTCCCCATCCCCGCGCTGATCCTGGGCTTGGCGGGAACGGCGCAGCAGATCCGCATTATGCGGGCGAACCTGCTGGATGAGCTGCGCAAGCCCTACGTGGTGACGGCACGTGCCAAGGGCCTCTCCTCGATCCGGGTCATCCTGAAATACCCGGTACGGGTGGCCCTCAACCCGTTCGCGAGCACGGTCGGCTACACCCTGCCGTACATCGTGTCGGGGAGCATCATCGTGTCTATCGTGCTCGGATTGCCCACTGTCGGGCCACTCCTGCTGAAAGCCCTCATCTCACAGGACATGTTCCTGGCGGGAACGATCGTGCTGCTGCTGGGAGTGATGACGGTGATCGGGACGCTTGTGTCGGACATTCTCCTCGTGTTGATCGACCCGCGCATCCGGCTCGAGGACACCTGATGGCCATCCCCGACCTCGGCCTCGATCCCGCGAGCGCTCCTGTTCAGGGACCGATCTCCGCCGCTGCGGACAGTCAGCGTATCTTCGTGGCCTCGCAGTGGCAGCTGATGTGGTGGCGGTTCCGCAAGCATCGCGTGGCCGTGGCCAGCGGGGTCGTCGTTGTTGGCTTCTACCTGGTCGTCCTGGGGGCGGACTTTCTCGCCTATGCCGACCCGAATGCCTCCGAGGCGCAGCGCTCGCTGATGCCGCCGCAGGCGATCCACTGGTTCGACGGCTGGCGCTTCCGCCCCCACGTCTACGGCGTCAAGGGTGTCCGCGACCCACAGACTTACCGCCGTGTCTATCGAGCCGATCCCAGCCAGAAGATCCCGCTTCGGTTCTTCGCCGACGGCTTCGAGTATCGATTCCTCGGCGTGGTGCCGGCCACGCGTCATCTCATCGGCGTCGACGGGGGCCTCGACGCCTCCAGAACGATCTTTCTGCTGGGCACGGACGTGCAGGGGCGGGACCTATGGTCGCGGCTGATGTACGGCACGCGCATCTCGCTCACCATCGGGCTGCTCGGGGTGACGGCGAGCCTCGTGCTGGGCGTCGTCCTGGGCGGGTTCTCGGGGTTCTACGGCGGGCTCGCCGATACTCTAGTCCAGCGGGTCATCGAGATTCTCCGCTCGATTCCGACCATTCCGTTGTGGATGGGGCTGGCCGCGGCCCTCCCCCGGGATTGGTCCATTCTGCAAGTCTATTTCGCCATCACGATCATTATCTCGCTCCTGGCGTGGACGGATCTGGCGCGCGTCGTTCGAGGTCGTTTCCTCGCCATGCGCGAGGAAGACTTCGTCGTCTCCGCCCGGTTGGTCGGGTGTACCCAGATGCGGACCATCTTCGTTCACATGGTGCCCTCGTTCATGAGCCATATCATCGCGGCCACCACGCTGGCCCTGCCCGCAATGATCGTGAGCGAGACTTCCCTCAGCTTCCTCGGCCTGGGCTTGCGCCCGCCCGCCATCAGCTGGGGAGTCCTGTTGCAGCAGGCCCAGAACGTCCAGACGGTGGCCATCTCCCCCTGGCTGATGCTCCCGGCCGTGCCCGTGATCGTCGTGGTCATGGCTTTCAACTTTCTCGGCGACGGACTGCGCGATGCCGCCGATCCCTATGGGCGCTAGCGTGGGCCCGCCGCTTCTTTCCGTGCGAGACCTGAAGACCTACTTTCCCCAGGACGAGGGCACGGTGAAGGCGGTGGATGGAGTGACCTTCGACCTGCTTCCGGGAGGCACGCTGGGCATCGTTGGTGAGAGCGGTTGCGGTAAGAGCGTCACGGCCCGCTCGATCCTGGGGATCGTCGATCGGCCGGGCCGGATCGTGGAGGGCGAGATCCGGTTTCGTCGTCGAGCCGTCGCCGGCCGGCCGGAGGCCGACCGCGTGGTCGACCTGGCCAAGCTCGCGCCGGATGGCAAGGACATCCGGGCGATCCGTGGGGCGGAGATCGCGCTCATCTTCCAGGAGCCGATGTCCTCGTTCAGCCCAGTCCACACCATCGGAGACCAGATCAGCGAAGCGATCGTCCTGCACCAGCGGCTTGATCGGAAACAGGCACGCGAGAAGACGATCGAGATGTTGCAGCGGGTCGGCGTGTCATCGCCCGAAGAGCGAGTGAGCCAGCTCGCCAGTCAGCTGAGCGGAGGCCTGCGCCAGCGGGCCATGATAGCGATGGCGCTCTCGTGCAACCCGACCCTGCTGATCGCGGACGAGCCGACGACAGCACTCGACGTGACGACCCAGCGGCAGATTCTCCGGCTCATGCGCCAGCTTCAGCAGGATGACGGGATGGCGATCATGCTCATCACCCATGATCTGGGCGTGGTCGCTGAGATGGCAAGGGACGTGGCGGTGATGTACCTGGGCCGCGTGGTCGAGCAGGCGCCGGTGGACGAGATCTTCCACGCCCCGCGCCATCCGTATACCAAGGCCCTCCTGCGCTCCATTCCCCGCATTCGATCGAGCGCGCGCGAGCGGCTGACCCCCATCGCCGGCTCCGTGCCGCACCCCTATGATCGACCCTCGGGATGCCCCTTCCACCCGCGCTGTGAGGACTTCATGGCGGGGAGGTGTGACCGGCAGGAGCCGAACCTGCGGTTAGTCAGCGATCGGCACGCCGTCAGCTGTTTCCTCTACGAGTAACGATGAGCGCACAGGTCCTGCTGCGGGTCGCCGGGCTGCAGAAGCTCTTTCCGGTCCGGAAGGGCTTCTGGAAGCGGACGGTGGGCCACGTTCGGGCGGTGGACGGTGTCGACTTCCACATCGATGAAGGGGAAACGCTAGGACTCGTCGGAGAGAGCGGCTGCGGGAAGACCACCACCGCGCGCTGCATCCTTCGCGCCATCGAGCCGACGGCGGGCGAGATCTTCATGCGGGTCGCCGACGGTGCCGTGATCGAGATGGGGCAGCTCCGCCCGTCGGAGCTGCGGGCGCTGCGGCGGGAGATGCAGATGATCTTCCAGGATCCATTCACCTCGCTCAACCCGCGCATGACGCTGCTCGATCTCGTGGGCGAGCCGTTGCTGGTGCACGGCATGAAGAATCGACGGGAGCGTGAAGAACGCGTGGCGGACCTCCTGCGCCGCGTCGGGCTTCGCCCCGAGTACATGCGGCGGTTCCCCCATGCCTTCAGCGGGGGCGAACGGCAGCGGATCGGCATCGCGAGGGCGCTGGCCCTTCACCCTCGCCTGGTGGTGGCCGACGAGCCCGTCTCGGCACTGGACGTCTCGGTACAAGCGCAGATCCTGAATCTCTTGATCGACCTGCAGGCCGAGTTTCGACTGACCTATCTCTTCGTGGCTCACGACCTGAGTGTCGTGAGACACATAAGCAAACGCGTGGCCGTGATGTACGTGGGGCGCATGGTGGAGCTGGGTACGACCGCCGAGCTCTTTGCCGCCCCCAAGCACCCGTACACTGCGGCCCTCCTGTCCGCTGTTCCAGAACCGGATCCTCGGGTACGCTCACGGGACGTCGTACTTGAAGGAGAAGTGGCGAACCCTGCCTCTCCGCCCAGTGGCTGCTACTTCCACCCCCGTTGTCCGTACGCGGTCGACGTATGCCGGACGCAGTCGCCGGGCTGGCGAGAAACCTCTCCCGCCCATTTCGTTGCCTGTCACCGCGCCGATGAACTCCGGCTCGTTGGGGTGGAGTGACGCCCCCTCTCCGGCCGATCACTCGAGGCCGAGACGTGCCCTGAAGAGATCCACCCATGCCACCATCCAGCGTCACGCTCCGCCTGGCCGAACATGTCGCCGCCTTCCGCTATCAGGACCTGCCGCCCTCGCTCGTCGCTCACGGCAAGCTTCAGCTGCTCGATACCCTCGGCGCCGAAGTACCCGGGGAGCCATATCATCATGCGCTTCGTGAAGGAGCTCGGCAGGGTGACAGAGTCGAGCCTGGTCGGCCAGAGACGGAAGACTTCGTGCGTCAACGCCGCGCTCGCCCCTGCCTGCGTTCACCTTCAAAGGCGGCCTTCGAAGTGAGGATCTTCTCGGCGAGATGCTTGGGGGTGTAGGATTTCGGAGACCGAGTCTGGATTTGTGGGCCAACCGGCTCAGCGCACTCAAGGCAGAATTTCGCCGATCGTGGCAACTCGGCTCGGCACTTCGCGCAGGTCAATGTCTGGCGCCCGCCGCACTCCAGGCAAAACTTGGCCTGCGGTGGATTCTCGTGCGGGCACTGAGGACATTTCATGCTGAAAGCCTCCCAGTCGTGAAGCGCACGAAACTGGAGGAGATGCTCGACGAGAAACGGCAGGAAGTCGGCAGCCTCAGCCCGCAGCAGGATACGGGGCGTCTTCGTCAGCTTGAGCGGGAGATCCGGTACCTCGAAAGCATGCTCCGGTAGACGGTCCCCCGGACCCAACCCAGGAACTTCAGGCACACGGACCCTCGAAACGGCAGGAGCCAGGACGTTCTACACTGAACGACGGCGCTTCGTCCGGTCTCCCGTGCGTGTCCGACGAGGTGCAAGCGCTGGGCCCGTCGGCGGAGGAGGCATCTCACTGCTCCGCGTCTGTAACTGGCGCTCGGCCTCATACCAGTCAACCTCTGCGGATCCGACAGGCCGCCCGCGTTCTTCCCAGATCTGGTAGGCCAGTCTCGCGATGTCCTCACTACCAGGACCGCTCACGTGTCCTTCCATGCTCATCCTCCTTCCCCCGGTTAATTGCGGGGCGTCAGAGCATTCCGTGACCTGTCGCTTACTTGGCTCGAACCCATTCTAATCCAGGCCTCCCACGGCACCAATGAACTTAGACCTACCTCGCCTTCACCCCTGGTTTCCCCAGCTACGATGGCGCTCCGCGTGGTTGTCCGCCGAGCGGCGAGCTACGTCGATCGCATCCGTAAGGGTGCCAAGCCCGGTGACCTGCCCAAAGGCGCCTGCCGAGTATCCGGCGAATCGCGCTCCGATCGGTTGCAGGGAGGGGCAGAGGACTTCCAATCCCTGACTCGAATCTGGTACCCCCGCTAGGTACAAGCATTGAGTGTCTTAGGGCGTTTGGCGACCCGTGGCACTAAGACGCGCCAACTATTGATCCGGTAGAGAGTCGGCTTCCTGGGCACCCGATAACTCTAGAAGAGCATCGGCCTCGCCAACTGACGCCATGCTGCGAGCCGGGCAATCGCGGATGGTCGGCCCCATGACCCCCGCCCGCCGAGACCGGCGTTGCCGATGGTCGAGTCAACAGAGCTCGGCGTGCGATGAGGCGGCTCGACGGCAAGGGATGGCCACTGTGACTCGTTTGAGTGTTCCCCGGCCGCCGGCCTAGAGCGAGGATAGCTGTAGGCCAACGTGCCCCTACACCTCGCCACGCCCTGGCAGTGCCTGCTTAGTGACTGATCTCCAGGGTGATATGGGAGCAGGACGGGAGCAGATGACCTCCGGGTGCTGCCAAAACCCGTGGTGCCTTTCTCAGCATCATTCCGAGCCAAGAAGTCGACGGCACGCACCCGGAGGTCGGACTAGCTCCTCCTCACGCTTTCCTGGACGTCTGGGAGAAGAACGTCCCCATCAGCGGCTCCAGCTTCTTGTCCCCGCAGCCGGGGCACTTGTAGTCCCCACGCTCTCGCGCGCCGAGGGACAGGATAAGCGTCACGTCCTTCTTGCACCGCTCGCAGTGGAACTCGTAGTGGGGCATGGTAGGCCCTCCCTGCTGACGCCCGGCCGGTACTGAGCTGCTGGCCTGTCTCGAGGCCGCCGAACGAAATATACTCCCTCACCACAGCCTCGGCGAGCCGGTGCTCCTGAGGGACCTGATCTCCGGGTGAACTTGAACGTCGCAGAAGCACGCGGGCCCGGGCCCAAGCCCACATAGCAGCATGGACTCCAGGGGCCGAGAGGTCGCCTGTTGAAGCCGCTGGGCAGCGTGGGCCATCCTGGTCAGCCGTCGGGGCTTCCGTGTCACAAATGACTGTCACACACTCTTTCTTCGACCCGAAGAAGTGAGTCGGGGCAAGGAGTTGGATCACACGAGGCTCGGGATAAAGAGTCCTAGTGTTCTCCAGAAGGACGAGAACTGCTGAGCCCCCCGGTCTACTGCGCGAGTGCCTATGCTGGAGTAGTCAGAAGTGCTGGAGTGATTCGGAGCAGCAGCCGAACTGCGGCTTATCTTCGACGTGGTCCGGCAAACGCGAGCCGTCTTTCTCTTTGATGAGCTTGCCGATGAGCGTCGGAACTCGGACGCGAGCCCACCGTCCAGCACGAGTCAACCCTCACTCGTGCGTCATGGACGTCGGCTGATCTGTCCCGTCTCGTGCGCGTGCCGCGGGGCACGAACTGAGGTAAGCTCCCAAGCAATCTTCTCCCCCGAGGTGACCGGGATGGATAACACCAAGGCTCAGCTCCTGCGCTGGATCGACGAGGACCGTGAAGAGATCGTTGGATTTCTTTGCGACTTCGTCCGAGCCAAGAGCCCGAACCCGCCCGGGGACACGACCCTGGCCGCGGCCCACATCACTCGGTTCCTGGAGCGGAACCAGCTCCCGTTCCGGATCATCGCTCCCCAGGCGACCATGCCCAACATCGTCGGCTCGTTCGAGGGAGCGCGACCTGGTCACCACCTGGTCCTCAACGGCCACATCGATGTATTCCCGGCTGACGAAGCCAACGAGCGCTGGACGCACGGCCCGTGGAGCGGGGTGATCGCCGAGGGCAAGATCTATGGCCGCGGGGTGGCCGACATGAAGGCGGGGACGTCGGCCTCGATATTCACCTATCGTTATCTCCACCGGCTCCGCGAGCGCCTCGCTGGACGGCTGACGCTCACCGCCGTCTCCGACGAGGAGACCTTCGGCCCGTGGGGCGCCCGCTATCTTATGGAGCACCACCCGGAGGTTCACGGCGACTGCTTGCTGAACGGCGAGCCGAGCAGCCCCTTGACCATCCGCTTCGGCGAGAAGGGCCCGCTGTGGCTCCGGTTCACCGTGCGCACGCGTGGCGCTCACGGCGCGTACACGCACCTGACGCCGAGCGCCACCAAGATTGCCGCGCGGATCATCGTCGACCTCGAGGACTTGACCGAAGTCCCGGCGGCCGTGCCTATCGACGTCGCCGACGTCCTTGCCGGCGCCGCCGCGGCCATCGACGAGGCGCAGGGCCCCGGGGCCAAGGACATCCTGCAGCGGGTGACCGTGAACATCGGGGTGATCCACGGCGGCCAGAAGGTCAACATGGTCCCCGGCACGTGCTGGTTCGAGGCGGACATTCGCCTGCCGCCCGGCGTTGGCAAGGACGCGGTGATGACGCGGGTGCAGGCGATTGCTGCGCGCTATCCGGAGGCCACGATGGAGGAGATCAACTTCTCGGCGCCCAGCGTGTGCGATCCGAACCATGCGATGGTGCGCATCCTCCGCGCCAACGCCCGGGCACTGGGCCAGCCCGAGCCCGCCCCCATCGTCAGCCTCGGAGGCACCGACGCGCGGCTGTGGCGCCAGCGCGGCATCCCCGGGCTCGTTCACGGCCCGTTCCCCCGCGGCATGGCCCAGGCCGACGAACATGTCGAGATCGAGGAGTACCTGCACATCGTCCGCATGCACGTGCTGTCGGCCTTCGACTACCTCTCAGAGTAATCGGACCCGAGAGAACCTGCTCGCGCCGATCCCGTCCCGGGACAGCCTGGAGTTCCCGGCCCAGTTGATCCGCTTCCAGAGCCACTCTGCCACCCCGGGCGAGAACAAGTTGAGCACTGGATCACTTCATGATCGACGCGATAACGGGCCGGGGCTCGACCCCCGCGATGCCGTGCAAGGCCCGCAAAGGGCCGCGTGCAAACCGTCCTTAGTGTCGGACGCGTTGCTCACGCCCTGATCCTCAGTTCGCGACCAGCTCACGCGGGGCATGGGTGACCGGCTCGGCCCCCCGCGCCGTGATGATCGACGTCTCGCCCAGCGACATCGAGAGCCCCGTGCGACTGTTGAGCAGGATCATGTGGATGAAGAAGACCATGCCGGGCGCCAGCACTTGCGGATGACCGGCGTAAATCATCGGCTCATCCATCCAGGTCGGGGGGTAGGTCGCCCCGAGGGTATAGCCGCAGGCGTTGAGCATGTGATCCTTATAGCCCGCTCGCGTCAGCACCCGGGCGTGGGTGGCAAAGATGTCGCCGACCGTGCGGCCGGGTCGGAGGGCCACCTCACAGGCCGTGAGCGCCTCGCGGCAGGCGCGGAACATGTCTCGGTGGCGTGGATCGACACGGCCGGTGACGACCACGTTCATGAGGCACGCGTGATAGTGGCGGTAGGCGGCGGCGAACTCGAACGTCACCTGGTCGCGGCGGCCGATGGACCCGTGACCGGTATGGTAGCGGACCAGCAGGGCCTCGCGGCCGCTTCCAAGCGGCCACCGGCTGGCCGAGGGATCGCCGTCACCGGACAAGATCGTCCTCATCATCTCGCCGTAGATCGTGCCGGGAGCCGCGCCCGGCACCGTGAGCCGGTTGGCCACCGCCAGCGCCGCGTCCGCCAGCTGACCGGCGCGCCGGATGTACCGCAGCTCAGCCGGGCTCTTGACGAGGCGCAGTAGCCGGATGAGGTCACTCGCATCCTCGGTGCGGCAGAAGCCGTGGAGGGCGGCGTCGACCATCTGGCCTCGTTGCGCGGTCAGCCCGTAAGCGTGGTACTCCACGCCGAGCCGCTTGCCGCGACACCCATAGCTGTCCAGCATGTGCCGCAGATCCTCGCCCGGGGTCGCCCCCTGCCGATCGCGCCAGATCCGTACGTCCTTGACGACGGACGTGATGCGGGCCTGCCGGAGATCGGCCGAGCGCGTGCAGAGGGCCAGCGAGCCGTCCGCCCCCAGGTACATGCCCTGGAACATGCTGTAGCCGCTGGTGTCGTAGCCAGTCAGGTAGTACATGCTCTCCTGCCGGAAGAGCAGGAGCCCGTCAAGGCCACGCGCGGTTATTGCCCGGCAGGCACGGCGCCGCCGGCCTGCCAGTTCCCTGGTGCTGAAATGCAAGGCCATTGGCCGGACCTCAGGTCCTCGGCGTCTCGCCGCGTCCCCGGAGCAGGACGCTGGCGCCGAGAACGGCGGTGGTGACGCCGATCAGGAACGTGCTGACCGCGGCGATGGTGGGATCGACCTCCAGCAGGAGGCTGTTCCACACCCTCACGGTCAGCGTCTGGACCTCGACTCCCGAGAGGAACAGCGGGATCAGCAGCTCGTCAAACGAGGTGAGAAACGCGAAGAGCGCCGCGGAGAGCACCCCGGGCAAGATGAGAGGCAGCGTCACCCGCCGGAGCGCAGTGAATCGGCTCGCTCCGAGGCTGAGTGCGGCCTGCTCGAATCGGACGTCGAAGCCCTGCAGGGTGGCCGCGATGATGATCACCACGACGGGAAGCGCCAGCACGGTGTGGCCCAGGGCCATGGCCAGAATGCTGCCGGTGGCCTTGAGCCGCACGAAGAAGAAGTAAAGGCCGATCGCCGTAATGATCGTCGGCACGATCATCGGTGAGAGCAGGAAGGCGTAGATCGCTCCCTTACCACGAAATCGGCCGCGCACCAGGGCCAGCGACGCGAGGAACCCGAGCACCGTAGCGAACACCATGGTGAGGAACGCGACCTGGGTGCTGACCCCAATGGCCTGCCGCCAAGCGGCGATGCCGAAGAAACGCTGGTACCACCGGAGGGACAGGTTGGGTGGCGGGAAGCGCAGGTAGTCGGCGCCGCTGAACGAGACGATGAGGATGATGATCACCGGGGAGATGAGGAACAGGAGCACGGCGCCAGCGAGCGCGGCCACCGCCACGGCCCCCGGCCCCGTCCGCTGGCCCTCGTCGCCCATCAGCCACGCGCCTCGAAGACACGCTCGAGGCGGACGATCCGGTTGTAACCGACGAAGCCGACTAGGGTCAAGATCAAGAGGATCACCGCGAGCGCTGAAGCGAAGGACCAGTTGAGGGTGAACTCGACCTCTCGCTCGATGAGCATGGCGATCATCACGTCCGAGGGCCCGCCCATTAGGGCTGGCGTGATAAAGAAGCCCAGGCCGAGGATGAACACCAGGAGCGTTCCTCCCGCGATCCCGGGGAGCGATAGCGGCAGGAACACCCGCCGGAACGCCTGCCAGCGGGAGGCCCCAAGGCTGTGGGCAGCGCGGATCAGCCCGGGCTCGATCCCGTGCATGACGCTATAGATCGTCAAGATCATGTAGGGAAGCAGCACGTAGGTCATGCCGATGAGGACACCGCCCTGGTTGTACAGGAGGGGCAAGGGCATGTCGGTGAGGCCGAGCCCCGTCAGGTACTGGTTCACTACCCCGTTGCGCCCGAGCAGGACCATCCAGGCGTAAGTCCGCACGATGATGCTGGTGAAGAACGGCAGGACCACCACGATCATCAGCAGACGGGCGAGCCGTGGGCGCAGCATGGCCAGCAGGTAGGCGACCGGATAGCCGAGGGCCAGGCACATCAGCGTCACCAGCGCTGAGATCCGGAACGTCCGCCCGATGACTTGCAGGTAAACCGGGACCCGCCAGATCTGGCCGTAGAACTCCAGGGTGTATCCAGCCCCGCGCTTATAGACGCTCCGGTCGACGAGGCCGAGGAGTGGATACACGAACAGCGCCAGCAGCACCACGGTCGCCGGGAGCAGGATCAGCAGATAGCGGACGGTGTCACGCCGCTCGGGAGCGAGCGACGCATCGATCATGGTCCCCGCCACCGGTCTGAGGCTCATGCCTCGACGCGGGGGAAGAGTCGCGTCTCGTCCGGCGACCAGGCGAGCATCACGGCGTCGCCCTCGGCGGGCTGGCGCAGGCCTAGGCGGTTCGGCACCTTCACCGTCACAGCGCCGTCGGCGCCCAGGGCCAACCGGTACCGCGTCGCGTCGCCCACGTAGATCGCCTCTTCGACCGTCCCCGTGCACGTGTTGACCGCGTCCGTCTGCGCCACCCCGACCGACCCTTCCACCGGCACGAGCTTCTCTGGCCGGACCGCTGCGGTCACCGGCTGGCCCGCCTGGAGCGACACTGCGCCGACGCCGCGAAACTCGAGTCCGCCGGCCGCCCGGACCAGCCAGCGACCGGCCGTGGACGCGCCGACAACCACGCCATCCACGAAGTTCGACTCCCCGAGGAAGTCCGCCACGAATCGACTGACCGGCGCGTCGTACAGCTCGGCGGGCGTTCCGACCTGCTCGATCCGACCGCACCGCATGACGGCCACACGGTCGGACATGGTGAGCGCTTCTTCCTGGTCGTGGGTGACGTAGATCACCGTCACGTGCAGGTGCCGCTGGATGTGCTTCAGCTCGAGCTGCATGTGGGCCCGAAGCTTCTTGTCCAGCGCACCGAGCGGCTCGTCCATCAGGAGGACCCGGGGACGGAACACGAGGGCCCGGGCCAGCGCCACTCGCTGCTGCTCACCGCCCGAGAGCTGGCGCGGCAGCCGCCGATCGTAGCCTTGCAGCCGCACGAGCTCCAGCGCCTCGCCCACTCTCTGGTGGATCTCGGCTCGTCGCGCCCGACGAACCTCCAGCGGGAACGCGATGTTGTCGAAGACGGACAGATGTGGGAACACGGCGTAACTCTGAAAGACCATGCCGAGGTCGCGCTTCTGAGGCGGTAGACCGGCCACCGGGCGTCCGCCCACGAACACTTCGCCTCGGGTAGGGTAGGTGAAGCCCGCCACCATCATCAGGGTGGTCGTTTTCCCCGAGCCGCTGGGGCCGAGTAGCGTGAAGAACGAGCCGGGTTCAATCGTCGCGGAGACGTCCTCGACCGCGACCACCGACCCGAAGGTCTTCGTCAGCTCGTGGAGTCGAACTTCGGCCCCGCCCCCTACCCCTTCTGCAGGAGCCACTGCGACCAGCGCTCGCTCACCTTCGACCGGTTGTCCGCCCACCACTGGGCGTTGTGGAGGAACGCCTTCGGCTTGTGCTCCGGGCTCGACGGCAGTCGCGACGCCACATCGGCCGGGATGTGCTTGAAGGCCTGCCGATTGGTGGGCCCGTAGGGGATAAACCCGGAGTGTGCGGCCTGGATCTGCGGCTGGCAGGCAAAGTCGATAAAGCGCTGGGCGTTCTCGGCATTCTTGGCCCCTTTCAAGGGACCCCAGAACTGCACCTGGAGGGCTGCTTCGTTCCACTCGATCGCCAGCGGAGCGCCCTTGTCAGCGATGGCCTGCAGCCGCCCGTTCCAGATCGATCCCAGCACGACTTCCTTGTCCGCGAGCATCTGGGCGGACAGGGCTCCGGTGTCCCAGAACTTCCGGATCGACGGACGTACCCGGTCGAGTGACTTGAAGGAGCGGTCGAGGTCGATCGGATAGAGCTTGTCCTTCGGCACGCCGTCAGCGAGCAGCGCGAACTCCAGGTCGACCGCTCCCGCAGCCAGATCGGTCAGCGTGCGGGGGCCGGGGAACTTCTTCACGTCCCAGAACTCGGCCCAGCTCTTCGGGTGCCTGCCGGTCGGGAAGACCTGGGTGTTGTAGCCGAGGACCGTCGAGAAGTAGATGTCAGCCACCATGTCGTCCCGTCGGTGGTCCATGTCCTCCGGGTTGGTGAGCTTCCAGCCTTTGTAGTTGATCTTGTCCAGCGCGCCCTTCTGGCTGAGCGAGAGCATGCCGAGCTCGCCCGCGTCGGCGATGTCCAGCTCCATACTCCCCGCCTCGAACATGGCCAGGAGCTTCCCGAGGGTGGCCGGCACCTTGACGACCTCGATTCCCGTCGCCTTCGTGAAGGGCTCGAAGATCGCCTTCACGTTGGCCTCCTCGTAGGCGCCCCCGATTGTCCGGATGACGACCTTACCCGCCGCCCCTGTCCGTCGTGTCCAGATGAATGGGCCGGTGGCCGTCACGGCCGCGGTTGCTGCGCCCTTCAACCAGGTGCGCCGCGTGAAGCGCAAACCCGATCCGCCGCCAAGGGCTCGTCTGCGGCCGTGTTCGTCGCTGCGATCCGTCATCCTGTCCTCCTTGCGAGTCGTGATCCTCCCGGCCTGCGGCTGGACGTGTGCGCGCCGGGGTGCCTGCCGCGTGTGCAGCTTGCATATGTTCGGCGTCTCACGCTCGCAGAGTGGTCCGGTGGTAGCATGTCGCTTCGGCCGGTGTCAAGCCGACCCCCCCCCGGCGCCCGCGCGTTCCTACGCGATGGGACGGGCGTCCCGAGCTGGCGCGATTGCGACTGACTTACGCGTTTACTATCATGGCTGCGCCGCTGGCCTGGCTGCGCCGCTGGCTTCGCTCCGACACTGGTCGAGGGGGAGGTTCGAACGTGAACGACGACACGCGGCTTGTCTTCTCGCGGGCCGAGTATGAGGGCCGTCTGCGGGCGGTGCGTCACGAGATGGCCGCCCGTCGCATCGATGTCTTGCTCGTGGACGAGACAGAGCACCTCGCCTATCTCGCGGGGTGGCACGCCTCGGGGTCGCGCTATCACGGGTGCCTCGTGCCGTCGGACGGCGACCCTGTCATGGTGTTCCGCCAACTTGACGAGCCGGCGTTTCTGGAGCGGAGTTGGCTGCGCGACCATGTCTGCTTCCCGGATACCGAGGACCCGGTGGAGGCCGTCGTCCGGACCATCATCGCACGGGGCTGGAGTACCGCTCGTCTCGGGGTCGAGACCGACTCGCACTACCTCACCGTGCAGATCTATGAGGCGCTGCGACACGCGCTCCCGCGCGCCACGCTCGCCGATTTCGCGACGGTGCTCCGCGAACTGCGGCTCCGGAAATCGCCGCGCGAGATCGAGTACCTCCAGCAGGCCTCGCGCATTGCCGATCAGGCGATGCGCGACGCCGTCGGGGCGGTCGGGGAGGGCCTGAGCGAGCGCGAGGCGGCCATCGCGGCCAGCGGGACCTTTCTTCGCCTCGGCGCCGACACCGCCCGCACCGGCCCGATCACCGCCGGCGGGCGCTCGGGCACGCTACATGGTCTCCTCGGCAACCACCGGCTGAGGCGGGGGGACCTCCTCCACATGGAACTGGTCCCTTCCGTCAACGGCTACAGTGCCCGGCTCATGCGGCCAACGGTGATCGGCCCACCTTCGACGGAGCAAGCGGACACGGCGGCGCAATTGATCGAGATCCAAGACGACCAGATCGCGGCGATGAAGCCCGGTGCAGTAGCGCGGGACGTCGATCGCGTGTGCCGCACGCGGGTCTTAGGCGCGGGCCTCCGCGAGAGTTACGACAACTTCACCGGCTACACGCTCGGCTACTACGGCGCGACCCACCCACCGCGGACGAGCGACTTCACCCGGACCTTCGTGCCCACCGCCGGGTGGGTGCTGGAGCCCGGCATGGTGTTCCACATGTACACCGGGGCCCGCGGCATGGCCTTCAGCGAGACCGTCCTCGTCACCGACGCCGGCGCCGAGCGCCTTACTCGGCTCGAGCGGCGTCTCTTCGCTCGGTGAGCGCCGTAGTCACGCGGCGAGCCGCCGTTCGAGCCAGTCGCGGAGACGGTAGTAGCTGCCAACGACCGGCAGAAACCACGGATCACCGGTATAGGTCGGGCGCGTGGGGAATGGTAGCGCATCGAATGCGCACGGCGCGACCGACTTCCCGGCGATCTTGAGCGCGGTCTGGTAGCCGAGGTAGGTGGCCATCGCCACACCGGTGCCCTGGCACCCCGCCGCGTAGTGCACACCGTCATGCACACCCATGTGCGGAACGTGGTCGAACGTGAACGCAACGTTGCCCGTCCACGCATGGGTTACGCGCGTGCGGGCCAGCTCGGGCCACACGCTCACCATCATCGCGTGCAGACGCGGCGCCGCCTCCCGCGCCGTTGCGCGACGGAAACTGGCTCGCCCCCCGTAGAGCACGCGCGTCCCGTCCGGTGAGAGCCGATAGTAGCTCAGCACCCGGTTGGTGTCGACGATCATCCGGCCGCGCGGGATCAACCGCCGTGCCGTCTCGGGCGGCAGCGGCTCGGTCGCGATGATGTAGCTGCCGAGCGGGATGAGGCGGCGCCGGAGCCAGGGCATGACCGCGCCCGTGTAACCATTGGTCGCCACGATGACCTCGCGTGCCTCGACCACGCCGCGCGAGGTGCGGAGCGTGAACCCGCCGGCTCGCCGCGTGATCGCGTCGACAGGCGTCTCCTCGGCGACGAGAGCCCCCGCGCGGCGCACGGCATCGGCCAGCCCGCGATGGTAAAGGGCGGGATGCAAGGCCCCCGATGCTTCGGCCACCATCCCGCCGTGGTAATGGTCGGTATCGATCTCCTCGCGCTGCCGCAGCCGCGGTACGAGCCAGGCATCCGCGCCGGTGAGTCTCTTGATCGTCTCCACCCGGCTCGCGAGGCCCGCATACGCGGACGGGCAGTGGGCGCCAACGAAGCGACCGGTGCGCCGGTAGTGACAGGTGATTGCCTCGCGCTCCAGCAGCTCCTCCAGGAAGGTCAAGCATCGCGCGCTCTCCTCAAGGAGCGCGGTCGCCCGCTCCGGCCCGAACGCTCGCGCCAGCTCGGCGTGGTCGATCTTGAGGCTGCCCGCCACCATCCCGCCGTTGAGCGAGCTGGCCGCGTGCCCGATCCGCGCGGCGTCCACGACCAAGACCCCGACACCGTGGCGCCGCAGCTCGAGCGCGGCCGAGAGACCACAGTACCCGGCGCCGACGATCGCGACCTCGGGGCGATCCGGGAGCGCTGGCACCGCCGCCTTCGACGGAGGGGCGGCCTCCCACCAATACGGGGCATCCTTGAAGTCGGGCGCAGAATGGTCTGCCGAAGCCGTCATTCGCCTCCATGGGGCCAGGCATCGCCCGCCCGCCAGCCCGGGACGTCTTGGGTCGCGTCGCGAATTCTCGCACACGATCGAGCCCAGCGGGGAACGAGCAACGGCCAGCTGCTGCCCGGGCGTTCTAGCAGCAGGCGGTTTCGCCTTGACCCTACGGCTGTTGTTAGCGATGCTCCGGCCTGATATGCAAACCGCCAAGCTGGCCCAGGCCGCGGCCGACGCCGTCGACACCCACGAGCTCGCGCCCGCCGACCTGCGATACGTGATCATGGCGCTCGTTGCTCGGCGTGCCGGGGGACGGGAGGGCGTTTCGGGTCACTGGCGCGCGGCAGTTCCCTTCGCCAACCTACCGGCGAGATCGTCCTGACGGCTGCGAAGCGGAGGACACCTGACGGCCCGGCCGTGTCCCGCGAGGTGGTCATGCACGGGATCCAGCTCCACCAGCCCTCCTGACTCAGAGCTCGCGTGTCCTTCCTCCAGTCTCGAGCCCGTTCGGCCCGCGAAGGATTCGGTAAGCCGGTTCTGCGCAAGGAGGACGAGCGTCTCCTTGTCGGTGCGGGCTGCTACAGCGACGACGTCAACCTGCCCGGCCAGGCCCACGCGTGCTTCGTGCGCTCGCCGCACGCCCACGCGCGGATCGGGAGCATCGACACCGCGGCGGCCCTCGCCACGCCGGGGGTGATGGCGGTGCTCACCGGTGAGACCGCCGCCGCCGACGGGATGAAGCCACTCACCCATAGCCCGATGCCGGGGAATCCCTACGAGGAGATGATCCAGCCCGACGACGTGTCCTTTATTGCCCCGCACCCGCCGATCCCGGCCGACCGCGTGCGCTTCGCGGGTGAGGTGGTGGCCATGGTCATCGCCGAGACGCCCGCTGCCGCGCGAGACGGCGCCGAACGCATCGCCGTTGACTGGGCGCCGCTGCGAGCGGTGACGGGAAGCACGGCCGCCGCCGCGCTCGACGCACCCGTCCTCTATGAGGATACCCCGTCCAACGTCTGCGTGGATGCCAAGGCCGGCGATGACGCGGCCGTGGACGCCGCGTTCGGGCGTGCGGCCCACGTCGTACGGCTCGAGACGTGGGTGCACCGCATCACCGGCGTGCCGATGGAACCGCGCGCAGCGATCGGGGTCTGGGATCCGGCGAGTGGCCGCTACACCGTCCATGCGGGCGCCGGCGGTCTCGGGCGCACCCAGACCGGCGTAGCCGGAGCCCTCGGCGTCCCGGAGCGCGCGGTGCGCGTGACGGCGCGCGACGTCGGCGGGAATTTCGGGACGCGCAACAGCTGCTATCCCGAGTTTGCGCTGGTGGCCTGGGCGGCGCGCCGCGTCGGGCGCCCAGTGAAGTGGACGAGTGAACGCCGGGAAGCGTTCCTCGCCGACTACCACGGCCGTGACCTCGCGGTCCGCGCCGAGCTGGCGCTGGACACCGAGGGCCACTTCCTCGCGCTTCGCGCCACCAACACCAGCAATGTCGGCGCACACGCCGTCTCGTTCCACCCCCTTAACAAGGGCATGGCGTTGACGGGCACCGTCTACCGCGTGCCAACTGTCTCGATCCGCGGTCGGGCCGTGGTCACCAACACCTCCCCAACGACGCCGTACCGAAGCGCGGGACGGCCCGAGATCATGTTCGTCACGGAGCGGTTGATCGACCTCGCCGCGCGCCGGCACGGTTTCGATCGGCTCGAGCTGCGGCGGAAGAACCTCGTGCCGGCGCGCGCCATGCCGTACCGAAACGCCGTCGGCACGCTCTACGACAGTGGCGACTACCTGGCCGCCTTCGATCGGGCGGTGGCCCTCGCGGATTGGGCGGGGGTCGAATTGCGTCGCGCCGAGGCGCGCCGGCGCGGTCGCTATCGCGGGGTCGGCGTGGCGAGCTACATCGAGCTGAACACCGGCTTCCCCCGGGAGCGGGCGCATATCACGGTGCGGCCGGAGGGATCGGTCGACGTCGTTCTGGGGACGCTTTCGTCCGGTCAGGGGCACGCGACCAGCTTCGCGCAGCTCGTCGTGGAATGGCTCGGCGTGGAACTGTCCCAGGTGCACCTGGTCACCGGCGATACCGACGTCACCGTCGTAGGTGGTGGCGCGCATTCCGCGCGCGCTCTGCGACTTGCCGCGGTGGTGATGGCGACGGCGTCGGATCAGATCGTGGCCAAGGGCCGGCGGCTCGCCGCCTGGCTGCTGGAGGCCGCGGAGGCCGACGTCGACTTCTCGGCACGCCGGTTCAGGGTGAAAGGCACGGACCGCTCGGTCGACCTGTTCGAGGTGGCCGCCGCAGCGCTACGGCATGATGTGCCCGAGAGCTCCCGGGGGCCGCTCGACGGCCTGAGCGACGAGACGATGCCCATGCCGTCCTTTCCCTATGGCACCGCGGTGTGCGAGGTCGAGGTGGATCCCGAGACGGGCGTGGTCGAGATCGTTCGCTACACGAGCGTGGACGACTGCGGCCGTGCCGTCAATCCGATGATCCTGCACGGCCAGACGCACGGCGGCATCGCGCAGGGGGTGGGGCAGGCACTCTGGGAGACGTGCGCGTACGACGCGGAGAGCGGCCAGCTCCTGTCCTCCACCCTGATGGAGTATGCGCTACCCCGCGCGGACATGCTTCCGTCGTTCACGACGGAGATCAGTGAGGTGCCGTCGACGTCCCATCCCCTTGGGCTGCGTGGCGGGGGCGAGGGGGGGACGACGCCCGCGCTCGGCGCGGTGGTGAACGCCATCTGCGACGCGCTAGCCGAGCTGGGCGTCGAGCACGTCGAGATGCCGGCGACGCCCGAACGCGTCTGGCACGCGATCCAAGCCGCGCAGCGCCCGCTGTAAGCCGGCCTTCCTCATCGACCGACGGGCCGCTACGCGCCGCGCGGCGGCCCGTTCGTCTCCTCAAACGACTTGACGAAGGCCAGGAGCTCCGAGTCCGGCCGGTCCAGATCGATGGCTCGCTGAGCGGCAGACGGACCTTGTACGCTGTCGTGGAGTGGCCTGTGTCGCTCCGCGCTCACGTCTGCTTGTAGAAGCGGGCCGCGTTGTCCCACAGGAGTTTGCGCCGCGTGTCCGACTTGAGGCTCGACCATTTCAAGATGTTGTCGACGGAGTCGGGGAACTGGCACTCCGAATGGGGATAGTCGGACGCGTACATGAGCACATCGTCGCCGAACACGCTGGTGACGTAGTTGAACAGGTCCTCGCCTTCGTGCCGCTCGATGGTGCAAAAGAAGCGGCCGCTGGTGATGTACGCGCTCGGCGCCTGCTTGAGCGGCGCCACGCCGCCGACGTAGACCGCCTGCTCGTCCATGCGCTTCGCCCAGAACGGGAGCCAGCCGAAGCCGCATTCGAGGATGCCGATGCGCAGCCGCGGGTAGCGATCCAGGACCCCGGCGCCGATGAAGGCGGCCATGAACCGCATCCCGCCCCAAGGGTGCGACGCGAGCCGGCCGAGGAAGATGTTGTCCCACAGATCCTGGTAACCGGGGAAGTACGGTGGATTCCACGTGTTGCTGTGGTGCACGATGGGAAGGTCGTATTCCTGCGCCACCGTCCAGATTGGTTCCAGGT
>WNFF01001845.1_pt1 | contig 34393 bp, 30 predicted proteins | sample 5400441 | NCBI WGS metagenome assembly WNFF01 (sample SAMN13153345, study PRJNA577476) | soil metagenome | isolation source: 120 cm saprolite under Douglas fir tree site 2 hole 3 replicate 1 | place: USA:California | collected 2015-04-18
CTTCTTCGCGTGCGGTCCGCCGCGCGGATTGCCCCGCCCCCTGCGCGGCCGCGACCAAGTCGCCCACTTCGCCGGCCTTCTCGACGGCGAGCTCCCGCAATCCCTGCAGCTTGCCCGACAGCTTGCGGCGCGACGCGCCGCCTTCGTCCGGCGCGAACAGCACACCCAGCACCGCGCCGACCGCGAGCCCCAAGAGAAACCCGCCGACCGAGCCGCCGCTCCCGCCCTCACGCTCACTCATTCGCCTGCCTCCATGTCGTCGGGAGCCGCCACCGCCACCGGCCGCGGCGCCGCGTGCGATGCCAGGGGCGGGCGTACGAGCTTGTCGGTGATGTGTCGCGTGCCCCGCACCCGCAATTGCTCGAACAGGAACGAGAACGTCTCCTCGAGCGTCGCCCCGATCCGCGCCCGCACGTCCGCCGGCAGGTCCCATAACTTCCGCTTGAACGGCCCGATCGCCTTCTTGCGACTCTTGTACAGGAACTGCTCCTCGGTGTCGCCCTTCTTCCACTCATCCTTGCATTCGACCTTCACCCACTCGGCGATCTCGCGTTTCAGGCCGGCGGGCAGTACGGGGTGATCGAGCACGATGGTCTGGAAGTTGGTCGCCAGATGGATCTCGATCGCCTCGCACTTGGGGAAGGTGCCGAAGGCATCGTTGGGGAGCGTCGACGCGCCGTGCTGCACCGCGCCGCCCAAGCCGTACTTCGTCCGCGCCTCCTGCGACAGGGCCTTGAGGGCCTCGAGGTCGATCTGCACCTTGGCGATGCTCCCGTCGGGTAGCACGACACCGCCGTGGCTCGTCCCGGTCTGCACGGAGATCTTAGAAATGCCAGTTTTCCCGCCGAGCCGCTGGAGGGTGCGGTTGTATCCCTCCATGAACGCCCCCAGCTCGTGCACGTCGGAGTTCTTGCCGCCGACTTCGCCGATTTCGGCGCCCACCGAGACCGTCACGCCCGCGGGCTCCTTACTGCGGATGTAGGCGGTGAGCTCCGCCGCGCGCTCATAGTTGGTGCGCTGCTGCTCGTCGAGGTTGGGCTTGGACAGATCGACCAGGGTGGAGGTGTCGACGTCGATGTTGTAGAACCCGGCCGCGATTTCCTCGTCGATCAGCGCCCGGATGGCCGCCAGCTCGCTCTCGGGGTCGGCCGCGTATTTCTTGGCGTTGACCTGCACGTGGTCGCCCTGGATGAACAGGGGCCCCACGAACCCTTCGCGCAGCGCCGCGGCCGTCATGACGGCGACGTACTCGGCCGGGCGTTGGTCGGTGTAGGCGATTTCGCTGCGGGCGATCTCGCAGATCACGGCGCCTGCCTCGAGCCGCTTCGCGGCTCGAAAAATCGCGCGGCCCGAATCGTAGGTGAGCACGCGCACGTTCATCGCCGGCGTGGTGAACGGCGGGGCCTCACCCCGGCCGCGCGCCATGTACAACTCGTGGATCGACGCCGGACGCACGCCCGCATGCTGGCCGATCTCCCAGATCAGCCAGCGGCCGACCTCGCGGGCGTCCTTGTCGCCGAACACCGCCTGGCGGACGAGGTCGTCCATCGCGGCGCTCTGGCGAACGGCCGGGTCGGTGAATCGCTTCAGCGTTTCCTGGACGTTTGGGACCATGCCTGCAAGCCTCCTCCGGACACGAATTTAGACCGCGTCCACCTCGATAGCGAGTCCGTCGTACGCGGGCGCCACGCCGTCAGGCAAACTCGCCGCCAACTCGGCGTGCGGTGTCTCGTGGGTGAGGTGCGTGAGCCACGTCTGCGGCGCGCCGATGGCGCCCGCGGTCTCCACGGCTTCGGCGATCGAGAGGTGCAACGGGTGGGGTTGGCGCAACAGGGCGTTGAGCACGAGTACGCGCACGCCGGCCAACGCCGCACGCGCCGCGGGCGGTACCGTCTTCACATCGGTGAGATACGCGACGGGCCCGATGCGGTATCCGAACACCCACTGCTCGCCATGCGGCAGGCGCAACGGCAGCACCGGGAGGTTCGCGATGTCGGTCTCGCGCCCCGGCTCGAGCGGGCGCGCCACCAGCTCCGGCTTCGACGTGCCGGGCCGCGCCTGCACCGCGGTGTCGAAGGCGTACCCGAAGCGCGCCACGAGCTCGTCCAGGGCGGCCGCCGGGCCGTAGGCCGGCAGCGGCGCCCCCTGCTTCACCGAAAGCGCCCGCAAGTCGTCGATGCCGTGGACGTGGTCGGCGTGGGCGTGGGTGTACAGCACGGCGTCGAGGCGGGAGACGCCAGCGGCCACGAGCTGCAGGCGCAGCTCCGGCGGCGTGTCGATCAGGATGCGACGCCCGCCCGACTCGATCAATGCCGCGGTGCGGGTGCGACGGTCGCGCGGATCGATGGACGTGCACGTGCGGCAGGAACACCCGACCTGGGGAACGCCGAACGACGTCCCCGTGCCGAGGAAGGTCAGCCGCACGTCACACTTCCTCGACCTTGATCAGGTTGGTGCTGCCCGACACCTCCCACGGCACGCCGGCCGTCATGACGATGCGGTCGCCCGGCTTGGCGTAGCCGCGCTTCAGGATGAGATCGCGCACCACCGTCAGCATGGCGTCGTAGCCCGGCACCCGGTCCACCAGCACCGGCACGACGCCCCAGACCAGCGCCAGCTGGCGATAGGAGGTCAGCTCCGTCGTCACGGCGAGGATCGGCACGGGCGGCCGCAGCGCCGCCACTTTGCGGGACGTGAAGCCGCCTTTGGTCAGGGTGACGATGAGCGGCGTCTTGAGCATGCGGGCCACCGCGCTCGTGCCGATGGCGATCGAATTCTCCACGGACACGGCCGCGTCGCCACGTGGTCCCAGCCGGCGGTCGTCCTTGCCTAGCGCGTGCCGCTCCATTTCGCGGATGATGCGGTCCATCGCCCGCACCGCCTCGAGCGGATAATCGCCCGTCGCGGTCTCGGCGGAGAGCATCACGGCGTCGGTGCCGTCCAGAATGGCGTTGGCCACATCCGACGCCTCAGCGCGCGTGGGCCGCGGGTTGTGCACCATCGATTCCAACATCTGCGTCGCCGTGATCACCGGCTTGCCGTGCAGGTTGGCTTCGTGGATCAGCCGCTTCTGGACGATGGGGACTTCCTCGAACGGCAGCTCCACGCCCAGGTCGCCCCGCGCCACCATCACCGCGTCGCAGGCATTCAGGATGCGCGGCAGGTCCTCCAGCGCCGTCGCCTTCTCGATCTTCGCCACGAGCTTTATCTGCGGCGGCACCAGCTGCCGCAGCTCGGCAAGATCTTCCGCTTTGCGCACGAAGGAGAGCGCGAGATAGTCGGCGCCCGCCGCCACCGCATCTTTGACGTCCTCGCGGTCCTTCTCGGTAAGCGCCGGGGCGCTCACGTGCAGTCCGGGCAGGTTCATCCCCTTGTGCGAGGTGAGCGTCCCGCCGTCCACCACGCGCCCCTCCACGCGCGGCGGCACCACGCGCGTCACCTCGACCGACAGCAAGCCGTCGTTGAGGAGAATTTTCGCCCCCACCCGCACGTCCTTGGCGAGGTCCTCGTACGTGGTCGGCAGCTCCTCGCCGGTGGCGAGCGATTCCGGGGCGAACACCACGCGCGCGCCCGGCACCAGCTCGCGCGGCTCGGCCAGCTGGCCGACGCGGATGCGCGGTCCCTGCAGGTCCACCAGGATCGCGATCGGCTGGCCCTGCCCCTCGGCAGCGCGCCGCACCAGCTTGATCCAGTTGCCGCGGATCTCCGGCGTGCCGTGCGAGGCGTTGATGCGGACGACGTTGACGCCGGCCTCGAGCAGGGCCGCGATCTGCGCCGCGGCGCCGGTGGCGGGGCCGAGGGTCGCCACGATCTTAGTGCGGCGGATCACGCGTTACGAACCTCGAGTGGTGGTGACCAAACTTACCAACAGCGGCGTGGATGACGGCTTTGTGGAAAAGTGGACTGACGACACCGGCGACACCAATGTACCGGAGGGGGGTGCCCCGTGCCATCGGGTCGCCGCACGTAACTCCCCGTCGATTCCAATGCTACGCCGGGGACCTCGCGCAACGCCTCGACCCCCCAATGCGCCGCTCGGCCCCGAGGTGCCTGTGCATAAAGTTGTGCACAGTCGTATAGCTCACGGCACGACCGCGATCTGACGGCCTTCCAACCGCCGCTTCAGCTCCTGCAGCAGGGCCACCGCGCGGGTGATCGAAGACGCGGGGAGACCCTCGATGGTGCGCGCGGCCAGGCGGCGCTCCAGCTGCCCCGCTTTGAGCAGCGCCTCGAGACCGCGGCGCGTGAGGGTCACCCGCACGCCGCGGTCGTCGTCGGAGTCGGGGGTGGTCTCGACCAGCCCCTTGGCCTCGAGCCGTTGGATGAACGTGGTGGCCGCGGCGCGCGACACGCCGAGCTGGCGTGCGACCTCGCTGGGGCGGGCGCCGTCGGCGCCGCCCTGGTCCACCGCCACCAGGGCGCTCTGGGCGCGAGCCCCGAGGCCGTAGGAGCGGAACGCGCGGTCGCCGGAGCGCTGCAGGGTGGCGGCCGCCGCGACCACGGCGTCGGTCAATTGCAGGGCGAGCTCAGAACGGTCGGGCATGGGATATCGTTAATATATTGACCATTAACATACTAACATATTCCCCGCGCCCCGCAAGACCCTGGTTTTCCCTACATTCTCCGGCATGATCGAAGTCCACGATCTCACCAAGCTGTACGGCACCCTGCCCGCCGTATCCGAGCTGTCGTTCGACGTGGCCCCGGGCGAGGTGCTCGGGCTGGTCGGCCCCAACGGCGCCGGCAAGACCACCACGCTCCGCAGCATCGCGGGGATCATCCGTCCCACGCGCGGCCGGATCGTGATCGGGGGACACGACCTGGAGCAACATCCGGTCGCCGCCAAGGCGCTGCTCGCCTTCATGCCAGACGAGCCGCGGTTATTCGACTACCTCACCGTCGAGGAGCACCTGCGGTTCGTGGCGCGCTTATACGGCGTGGTCGACGTGGACACCCGGGCCCCTGCCCTGCTCCACGAGCTGGAGCTCGAGGACAAGGCGAAGGCGCTGCCCGGCGAGCTGTCGCGCGGCATGAAGCAGAAGCTGACCATCGCGTGCGGGCTGTTGCACGAGCCCAAGGCCCTGCTGTTCGACGAGCCGCTGACGGGACTCGATCCGGTGGGCATCCGCCGAATGAAGCAGACAATCGTCGAACGGGCCCGGCGCGGCGCCGCCGTGCTGCTGTCGTCGCACTTGCTGCACTTGGTCGAGGAGATCTGCACCCGCGTGCTGATCATCCAGCGCGGCCGCAAGGTGGCGCACGGCAGCATCCCTGAGATCCTCGCCGGCCGGCCCGATCTCCAGGGCAAGAGTCTCGAGGAGGTGTTCCTCACGCTCACGGGAGCCGACACCTGATCGCGGCCGCGCTATACCTGTCGCGCCGCTCGCTGGCGAACGCCACGCGGCGGCGCCTGCGGCGGCTGCGCGAGCCCAAGTACCTCGTCGGCTTCGCCGTCGGTCTGCTCTACTTCTGGTGGTTCCTGTTCCGGCCCCGCGGCGCCCGGGCCCCCACCGCGGGCTTCGCCACGGCGCTGCTGGACCAGCTGCTGCCGCTCGGCGCCCTCGCCCTGGCGGTCCTGCTGCTGTTCGCGTGGATCGCCGGATCGTCGGAGACGCCGTTCAACTTCAGCTTGGCGGAAACGCAGTTCTTGTTCACGGCCCCGCTTACGCGCCGCCAAGTGATCGCCTTCAAGGTGTTGCGCTCGCAGACCAGCCTCTTGTTCTCGGCGATTCTGTCGGTGCTCCTGTTCTCGGGCTTTCACTTCACCGCCGCGCGCTTCATTCGGATGGGCGGGCTGTGGCTGGTGTACGCGACGCTCCAGCTCAACTTCGCCGCGGCCGCCTTCGTCCGGGCGAATCTCGCGGAGCACGGCCTGACGGGATGGCGGCGCCGCGCCGGCCTCGTGCTGGGCGTCGCGGTGGCGGTGGGACTCGGCTGGTGGAGTATCCGCCGGGTGCTGCCGGGCATCGCCGCCGCGTTCAGCGACGACCCGGCGCTGGGGGCCGCGGCGCTGGGTCGGGCGCTGCGCACCGGCGTGTTGGGGGTGCTGCTGTGGCCGCTGCGCGCGTTGCTCAGTCCGCTGTTCGCCCGGACGCCCGGCGCGTTCCTGGCGACCCTCCCTGGTGCCCTGCTCGTTCTCGTCGCCCACTACGTGTGGGTGGTGAGCTCTGCCCTGTCGTTCGAGGAGGTGGCAGCCGAGGCGGCGGAGAAGACCGCGCGGCGCATCGACGCGCTGCGGAGCGGCCGCGGGCTCGAGATGCCGCTGCCGTCGCGCGTGCGCCGCCCCACCCTGCTGCGTCTCGCGCCCACCGGACCGCCGGCCCGTGCTATCCTCTGGAAGAACCTCACCGGCCTGGCGCGCACCAACCGGCCCCGCACGCTCATCTTCCTCGCGATCTTCGCGACGGCGGTCGCGGGAAGCCTCGGCACGCACGCGTTCACCCCGCTCGACTGGCTGGCCGTCTTCGCGGCAATCTTCGGCGGCTACGCCATGGTGTTCGGGCCGTTCATCGTGCGCTTCGACCTGCGGCGCGATCTCGAGCTGGTGGACGTCCTGAAGACGGCACCGGTGCGCGGGCGCGACGTGGTGGCGGGGGAGATTCTCTCTCCGGTCGCCGCGGTGACGGCGTTCGTGTGGACGTTCGCGCTCATCGCCTTCGCCGCGGAACTGCCGCGCGTCACGGGCTTGCCGCCCCTGGGCGAGCGCACCGCGATGCTCGTCGCCGCGCTGGCCGTGGTGCCGGCGTTCACGGGCCTGCTGGTCACCTACCAGAACGCGGTCGTGCTGCTGTTCCCCGCGTGGGCCGCGATCGGTCCCGATCGCGCGACCGGCGTCGAAGCGATGGGCCAGCGCATTCTCGTGATGGTGGGGGGCTGGCTGGCGCTGCTGGTGGGGATGCTGCCGGGCGCGGTGCTGGCGGCGGTGGTGGCGGGCCTACTGCAGGCGGTGGGCGTGCCGCTCGTGTGGGGGATTGCGCTGGGAGTCGTGGGCGGCGCCGCGACGGTGGCTGTCGCGATCCTGCTGGCGGTGACCTGGCTGGGTCGAGTGTTCGATCGATTGGACCCGGCGAGCGCAGGGCTGTTCTAGCAGGTCTCCGACCAGTCCACCTCGGAGTCCTTGCCGCAGCGCGCGCAGGCCAACTGCGCCGGTTTGCCGGTGAAGTCCTGCCGCTCCTGGCAATGCGGGCACACCGCGTATGTCGTGGTGATTTCCTTGTCGCGCCCGCCGCCCAGGGTGGGACGGAGCACGCCGGTGCGCACCACGATGCTCCAGCGGCTGGGCTGATCCTTGCGGACGCGGATTTCCTGGCGCGACAGCCGCAACTTGCGCTGGTGCACGTCAAGCACCACGTGCCCGTCCCCCGTCTCTTCGAGGATCGGGTACCACGCGCCGCGTCGCATCACGTCCGCCACACTGTCGATGCAGCGGGCCCAACCGAGTGTGCCCATAGGCGGGCACCATCATACTACATTTCGCCAATGCGCGTAATCGGGCCCATCCTCCGCCTGCAAGTTCAGCGCTCCACGCTCAAGACGGGCGAGAAACCGAATCGCACGTACGATCCGCGTCCCCTGCTGCCGGTACGCGCGCTCGCCGTGCATCCAGACGGCGCCTGCGGCGCGTCGGGCGGCGCCTGGGTGGTGGACGTGCACCATCGCGCGCATCCCGCGACCAAGAACGAAGACGGCCTGCACGGCCTGTCGCTGGGCTTCACGTCACACTACTTGGAGATGCAGCAGCGCTTCGGCCCGCACATCGCGGTGGGCGTGGCCGGCGAGAACATCATCGTGGACACCGACCGTCACGTCACGTGGGACGAGATGGCGCCGGGGTGCGTGGTACTTGGCGCCGCGGGCCGCGAGCTGGTGCGCCTGCGGGTGCTGCAGCCCGCGCAGCCATGCCGGCCGTTCACCGGGTGGGCGCTGGGTGGACAAGTCGAGGCGGCGGTGATGAAGGAGCACCTGCAGTTTTTGGACGACGGAATGCGCGGATACTACGCGGTGGCGGAGGGGAGTGCGGTGCTGGAAGAGGGAATGGTTCTCGCACTGTTGTAAGCTCGCCGGCAACGGTATTCGGTGGAGTTGCGAAACGGCAAGGTGCAAGCGGTTCTAACTACGAAGTGGCCAGTCGCTCCGCAGAGCAGACTGGCCACTTCGTTTCTTGCGCCCGCTAGCAACGTGCCGTCTGGCAACTGTCCCGTCGAGCGCCGACTAATTCACTTCGTCCCAAGCGAGACCGGCGGCGGCGTGACACCTGTCGCAGGCCAATTCGGTGAGTCCCGCATCAAATGCCTGCCGATGGCGGCACGTGGGACACACGCCGTAGGTCAGCGGGAACAGCCGGCCCACGCGTTGGATGTCGCGCGGTTCGCAGCGCACGATGCTCCAGCGCTCCGGCGGATGGTAGCGGATCTCCAGCAGGCGGCGGTCCACCGGCACGTTGTGACGGTTCACGTCCAGCACGACGATGTTGGTGGACGAGATCCGCACGACGGGATACCAGGCTCCGCGGCGCAGCGTATGCGCGCCGGACGGGCCCACGCGGGCCCAGCCGCGCGCCTGCAGACGGGTCGGGGTAATGGGTCGGGAGTCCATGACTGGTATCTAACCCCCTTTCGGTTCTCCCGGCGTGAGCGCGGTCACAGGGTCCGCGGTCAGCTTGTGGCGTAGCTACGCCCCAATATAGAAAGTCCCGAGCCCCGGGCGCCACGCCCCCTTACGGCGGCCCGAGGTTCGGCTCGAGGTGCTTGCGATAGCAGTCGGGGCAGACGCCGTGACTGAACTCGGCGTGCGAGCGCTTCTCGATATAGCCCTCGAGCGACGACCACTCATCCCGATCGTTGCGAATGCGCTTGCAGTAGCTGCAGATCGGCAGCAGTCCCTCCAGCGCGTGCAGCTCCTCGCGGAGGCCGAGGATGCGTTCGGCCACGGTGAGGCGCGCCTGCAACTCCTCGGGGTCGACCGGCTTCGTCATGAAGTCGTCGATGCCCGCCTCCATGGCGGCCAGGAAGTTCGCGCGGCCGCCCGTGGCGGTGAGCAGGATGAAGTAGGTGTAACGGTCGGCGTGGTGCGCGCGCAGGCGGCGGCACAGCTCGAGGCCGTCCATCTGCGGCATCGCCCAATCCGACACGACGACGCGCGGCTGCGCGATCTGCCACGCGCCCCACGCTTCCATCCCGTCGTCGGTCGCGGTGACGTCGTGCCCCTGCCCCTTGAGCAGGGCCCCGAGCTTGGTGCGGGAGACTAGATCGTCCTCGGCGATGAGAATCTTCATGGCTCAACTCTCGCGCCTCCCGGCGCCACGTCAAGCCGGGAAGAAAATCAGCTCAGCCGCACTCGCTGAAGCCGCAGACGTGGCACTTGGCGCAGCCCTCGACGAAGGCGAGCTGCGAGCCGCAGTCGGGGCAGGCCCCGATGAAGTCCTGAGCCTCACCGCCCGAGCGCAGCAGCGCATCGCCGCTCGAGCCGGCGACGATTTCGCGCGACGGCACGGCCTTGGCCTCGTTGCCGAGCAGGTCCTGCTGGATGCCCTGCTTCTCCTGCAGCCACTTTTCGATCGCGATGCCGATCGCGTCGGGCACCGACATCACCTTGTTGGGCCCCAATCCCACCACGCGGTCCGACGAAATGCCGCGCAGCTGCCGGTGAATCTCCTTCAACGGGATGCCCGAGCGCAGCGCCAGCGAGATCAGCCGTCCCATCGCTTCGACGTCCGCCATGAGGGCGCCGCCCGCCTTGCCGAGCGAAATGAAGACCTCGAACGGCTGGTTCTTGTCGTCCTCGGTGATGTTCACATACATCGTGCCCAGCGGCGTTTCCACGCGCCGCGTGGCGCCGCGCAGCAGGTCCGGCCGCGAGCGCTTGGCGCGCCGCTGCAGGTTCTCCGCCTCGACGTCGTGCAGCTGGCGGCGGGTACGCTCCAGCTCGGCCTCCAACTCAGCGACGCGCCCCAGGGCCTCGGCCTGCGCCGCGGGCGCGGCGGCCTGCCCCGTCTGCTCCAACACCCGCTTCGCGGTGGAGCCGGTCGAAAGCACCTGGCCCTCGCGCGCGCCGTCGCGATACACCGTGACGCCTTTGCAGTTGAGCTGGAACGCGAGCCGGTAGATCTGCTCGACGTCGTCCTCGCTCGCCTCATTCGGGAAATTGCAGGTCTTGGAGATCGCCGAATCGGTGAACTCCTGAAACGCCGCCTGCATCCGGATGTGCCATTCGGGTATCACGTCGTGCGCCGTGACAAACACGCGCTGCCACTTGGCCGGCACTTCGTCGAAATGGATGTGACCCGACTCGGCGATGCGTTGCACCAGGGCGTCGGAGTACCAGCCCTCCTGCCGTGCGACGGCGACGAAGGCCTCGTTCACGTCGGGCATTACCACGCCCGCCTGGTTGCGCATGAACGCGATGGCGAACAGCGGCTCGATCCCCGAGCTGCAGCCCGAAATGATCGAGATCGTGCCCGTGGGCGCCACGGTCGTGAGGTTGCAGTTGCGCAGCTTGCGCAGCGGCCGGATGCGCTCGCCCTGCGCGTCGCGCGCACAGGTCTTGTCGGGTCCCCAGATCGAGCGCTCCCATTCGGGGAAGGCGCCGCGCTGCTTGGCGAGCTTCTCCGAGGCCACCTTCGACTCCTCATCCACGAACGCCATCAGTTTGCGGCCCAGCGCCACGCCTTCTGCGGAGTTGTAGGGCACGCCGAGCTGCACCAGCACGTCGGCCCAGCCCATGATCCCCAGGCCGATGCGGCGGATGCGCTTGGCCAGATCGTCGATCTCCGACAACGGGTACTTGTTGGCGTCGATGACGTTGTCGAGGAAGTGCGTGCAGAGGTGCACCACGGTGCGCAGGCGGTCCCAGTCGAGGGCGCCGTCCTTCACGAACAGCCCGACATTGATGGAGCCGAGGTTGCACACGTCGTAGGCGAGCAGCGGCTGCTCGCCGCAGGGGTTGGTCGCCTCGTAGCTACCCAAGGCCGGCACCGGGTTGTAATGATTGGCCCGGTCGATGAAGAACACGCCCGGCTCGCCGGTCTTCCACGCGCCGTGCACGATCTTGCGGAACACCTCGCGCGCATCCAGCTGGCCTACGACCTTCTTGGTGCGCGGGTGAATCAGGTCGTAGCGGTTGCCCTGCTCGAGCGCCTGCATGAAGGCGTCAGTGACGGCGACGGAGATGTTGAAATTCGTCACCTGGGTGAGATCGTCCTTGCAGGTGATGAACTCCAAGATGTCGGGGTGGTCCACGCGCAGAATGCCCATGTTGGCGCCGCGGCGCGTACCGCCCTGCTTCACGACGTCGGTGGAGGCGTCGTACAGCTTCATGAACGACACCGGGCCCGATGCCACGCCCATGGTGGAGCGCACGACGTCGTTCTGCGGCCGGAGGCGCGAAAACGCGAATCCCGTCCCGCCGCCCGACTGGTGCACCAGTGCCATGGCGCGGAGCGTGTCGTAGATGCCGCTCTTCCCGTTGGATAAGGCGTCGTCCACCGGCAAGACGAAGCACGCCGACAGCTGGCCCAGCGGCCGGCCGGCGTTCATCAGGGTGGGCGAATTGGGCATCCACACGCGCGTGGCCATCAGATCGAAGAACGTTTCCGCCAAGGCTTCGACCGCCTTATCGGACGCCCCGTAGGTCTTGTCCGGGGCGGCGATGGTCCGGGCCACCCGCCAGAACAGCGCCTCGGGAGCCTCGACGGGCTTGCCGTCTTCGCCCTTCACGAGGTAGCGGCGCTCGAGCACGGTGAGCGCGTTGGCGCTCAAGGCGACTTTCTTGGCGGAAGCAGTCATCCTAGCTCGTCCCTCACGGTGAGAGCGGTTCGCGGTGGCTCAGTGCTTGAGAAGACTGCCTGAAGTAGTCCCGACTACTCGCAGACCAGCATTCGAAGCGCGGAGGGTCAAGGTAGAAACTTGCGCGCCGTCGGGCAAGCCTCGGCGCAAACCGCACCGGCGCGACGTTCCCCGCAATTCACATCACAAACTTGGCTTCGCCAGGGGAAACCCTCCGCGGCGGTGCCGTTCGGCCTCCGCCACATAATGCTCCCACGTGAGCCGAATGCGCGCCGCCAGCGCCGGGTCCACAGACCGGGCTACACGGGCGGGCACGCCCACGGCCAGCGACCCCGGTGGCACCCGCATCCCCTCTGGCACCACGGCCCCCGCTGCCACGACGCTGCCCTTACCGATCCGTGCGCCGTTGAGGAGCACGCTGCCCATGCCGATGAGGCATTCATCTTCGATGGTGCAGCCGTGGATGATGGCCCGGTGACCGACCCCGACCCGGGCGCCGATTAAGGCTGGTTTGCCCTCATCTACGTGAACAATCACGCCGTCCTGAAGGTTCGTGGCCTCCCCTACCACGATCGGCGCCATGTCGCCCCGCAGCACGGCTTGGTACCACACACTCGCGCGGGGGCCGAGGGTGACGTCACCCAGGACGGCGGCAGTCGGGGCGATGAACGCCGTCGGATCGATGTGGATTACTGCCTCGTCGGCTGGAAGGGCCACTGTACCCACGCGTCGACGGGGTCGCCGTTCTTCTGCGCGGGATTCCACTTGATGAGCTTGGCGAGGTCCAACGCCTGCTGATTGAAGGTCTCGACATTCGACCCCGAAAACACCCGCGCCTCCATCGTTTCGCCGTCCTTGGAGACGTGCACCAATAGAATGACCTGCCGCGGGAAGATCGGTGCGTCGGCGGGGACCGGGATGAACGTCGGTGTGAGCGGAACCGGGCGGGTGTCCCAGCACATGCTGTTCTGATTGTAGGCGGGGCCATACTGGCCGCAGGGGTCGCCGCGCTGCGAGTTGTCGCCTTCCTCCATCACCACCTGGATGGTGGTGGGCACTCCCGCGACGACCGTAAAGGGACGCTCGAACGGGGCGTACCCGGGCGCGGTCACGGTGAGCTTGTAGCTGCCGGCCTGCAGCTCGGGCTGCGCGCTGTGGGTGGGCTGCCCGTTGACGCTCACGTGGGCGCCCTTGGGCAGGCCCTGCAGCACCAGCTTGCCGGGCGTGCCGGGCGGCACGTTCACGTGGGTGGTGTCGGTCTTGGCACCGGAGTCGGCCGCGGTGCTGTCGCCGCTCGCCAGCAATGTCGAGTCGCGGGCGCGCGCCGCCGAATCGGCGGGCGCCTTGGTGCCGCCGCCCGCGAACACCCAGCCCTTCTTCATCGCGAAGTAGCCGCCGCCGCCGAGGATCAGGCCGACCAGGAGCAGCCAGGTGACGATCGCTCCCACCACCGAGCGCTTATGCCCGCCGTCGGCGCTGACGCGGGGCAGCGGCGTGGTGGGCGCCGTCATCACGCGCGGGATGCCCGACAGCGACGGTAGGGCGCGCGTCGCGGCGGTCGAGATGGACTGCTGCAGCGGTGCGAACGCGCCGCCCTCCACGGCCGCGACCATCTCGTCGGCCGTCTGGAAGCGGTCGTCAGGCGACTTGGCCATCATCTTGCGGACGATCTGGAACAGCTCGCGCTTCTCGGGCGAATCGAGCGGCGGCGTGGGCAGGTCCTCCATGATGTGCTTGTAGCCGATGGAGAACGAGTCTTCACCGTCGAACGGCACGGCGCCGGTGAGACACTGATATGCCACGACCCCGAGCGAGTAGAGGTCGCTGCGGCCGTCGAGCGCCTGGGCGCGAGCCTGCTCGGGGCTCATGTAATGCGGCGTGCCGATGGACATGCCCGTCCCGGTCAGCTTGCCGCCCGAAGCGGCTTTGGCGATGCCGAAGTCGGTGACGACGGCCTGGCCGTGCTCGTCGAACATGATGTTGTCGGGCTTGATGTCGCGGTGGACGATCCCGCTCTTGTGGGCATAGCCCAGGGCGCGGCCCACCTGCGACAGCACCACGCGGATTTCGCCCGGCGGCATGGCGCCCCGCCCCGCGAGAATGGCGGACAGCGGCTTGCCGCGCAGGAACTTCATCACGAAGTAGATGACGCGGCCCGATTTGCCGACGCGGTAGATCGGGATGATGCTGGGGTGCTCGAGTTTGGCCGAGGTGCGCGCCTCGCGCTGGAACCGCTCGACGAATTCCTTGTCGAACGCGAGCGAGAACGGCAGGACCTTGATGGCGACCTCGCGCTCCAGCTGCCGCTCGCGCGCCTTGAACACGATCGCCATGCCGCCACGGCCCAGCTCGTCGAGGATTTCGTACTCCTCTTTGAGCTGGTCGCGCACCATGTCGATTTCCGTCATCTCCGGGTTCTGCTCCCGGATGGCACTGATCGGCGTGGTCGCCGTCAGATCCAGGCCGCAGGACCGACAGAATTTGGCGGTATCGATGTTCTGGGTGCCGCAACGGGAGCAGTACATTCCGGCGTCCGGGAGGGACGGGGAAACTTACGGGTCGCGGCCAGCAGGGTCAACCGACTAGCGCGCCGTGATTTGAAAGCGTTGCGTTCGCGTGATGACGCGCGGGCCCGCCGTGACGGTGAGACTCAAGAGATAATGCCCGCGCGGCGCGTCGCGCAGGTCGAGGCCGCGGTGCACACGGGTGATCGGACCGTCAGCGGGCGCGTCGAACTCGAGCGCCACGGGCGCGCGCCGCCCGCCGAACAATCCCTTGATCGCCCCGAAGAACGAGCGCCCGCCCTCTTTTTCGAGGCGCACGATCGTATGCATCGCCGCGCCGCGTTCCATACCGTACACCTCGTAGTACAGCTCCGCGGCGCTGCCCTGCGGGAAGCGACCCAACGGGTTGAGCAGCACGGTGTCGCTCCCGGCGGTCCAGACCAGCCCCGCGCCCCGTCGCCCCAGCACCAAGTCGCTCGCCGCCACCGTGGAGCCGTCCAGGCGCTCCGCCGTGACCGAATCGCCCAGCACGACGTCGCCGCCCGCGCTGTCCGGCGTGTTCACAAGCAGGCGGTAGCGGTAGTCCCCGGGGGGCACGGGGACCGCGAGCTGGCCGGTGAGATACGCGCCCCCGCCCAGCGGCTCGCGGGTGCGGAACAGGCGCGCCGTGTCGACGCGCGCCACCAGTCGATCGCTCGTATCCGATACCAGCAGCCGGAAGTGCAGCGGGTACATCGCGCCGCCCCCCGGGGCTGGACGGCTGGTGAGACGACTCGCGGGCACTGCGAAGATCACGTGCAGCGCCTGGCCGGCGCCCGAGCCGTCGCCCACGACGAAGTCGCGCGTGACCAGGTCGGCGATACTGCGCTGGCCCAGGCGCCGCTCCTCTGCGAGCGCGCTGCCCTGTGCCACCGTGCCGTGGCTGATGCGCGCATATAGCGGTCCGAACTGATCGCGGGACGAATACAACTCGGACACCGAGGCGAACGTGCCGCTCGTGGCCACGACGCTGCCCGCGAACCCGAACACGTCCACCAGACTCTCCACCAGCTTGTAGTCCTGGTTGTGCTCGCGGGCGACGAAGTGGAACACCAAGTCGCCCTCGGACCGCAGGTAGAGCCAGCTCTCGTTGGGCTCGATCCCCGGCTTGGCGTAGAACGCGCGGCGATCGGGTTCGCCGTGGCGCAAATAGATCACGCCGCGGTCGTCGAACTCGCGCTGCGTCGTGCGATAGACGTCGGTGATGTCGTAGTGCCGATGGCTGGTGACCAGGCGGAAGTTCTGGCGCACGTAGAACCACCGGCGGTAGTGCTCGGCCAGCCGCTCGCCGGCGTCGCGCGCGTCGGCCGCGTCGCGGCGGTCCCAGAAACGCTCCAGCCAGGCGACGCGGCGCTCGGCGGTCGCGAGCGCGTCGTAGGTGGCGAGATCGCCAGGGGTCGCCACCCAGCTCAGGTCGTCGCGGTAGGCGCGGCGTGCGTCGTCGCTCCGCGCCGCACGCGCACCAGTGTAGTACCAGCGCGCGCCGTCCGCCGCGCGCGCTCCCTTGTACGCGCTCCGCGCCAGCTCGAGGTAGCCGATGCCGGAGTCGCCGCCGAGTGCGAGATACGCCTGGAATCCGGCGACGGCCGAGTCGACGTCCCCCGCTTCGCGTTCCACTCGGCCGCGCATCAGCTGGAGGTTGGGCCGCATGCCCGCGGGCGAAGCGGCCGCTTGGCGTACGGCGGCGAGCGCCACGTCGAGTCGCGGGCCGACGCGCTGCGACAGCGCCGTGGTGGCGAGATCCACCGTCGCCTGCGCGAACGACGGGTCGGCCAGCGCCGCGTGCGCGAACGCGTCCGCGGCCTTGGTGAGGTAGTCCTTATGCAGCCACTGTCGAATGCTTTCGACGACGATGCTGGGGTTCTCCCCCACCGCCAGCTCGGCGGTGCCGAGACCGTACCAGGGATAGGGCCAGTCGGGCTGCAGCTCGCTCGCCCACTGGAACTCCCCCGCCGCCTCGTCGAAATGCGACTTGGCATTACTGATCTCGCCCAGCCGGACCGCGATGAACCCGAGCCGCAGGTGCAGCAGCGCGTTGTCGCGATCCACCTTGGCCCGCGCGATCGTCGCCTGCTCGAGGCGGCCCAGCGCGAACGAGTCGGTCACGCCGCCGAGCGAATCGCGCAGCTGCTCGATCGCCGCGCGATCGGATGCCGCCTGACCCAGCAGCGTGGGCGGGCAGGCGGGCAGCAAGAAGAGGAGTACCACCGCGGCAGTACGCATCGCTATTCCATTATACGCCGCGCCCCGCGGGTGGTTCGTCAGCACATCCGCTCGTCCGCCGTAGGACCGTAGATCGACGGGAGCGGCGCTCCTAGAAGTCCGACGAGAACCCGAGATAGACCTGCGGCCGCCGCGCACCGCCGGCCGGCAGCGGCGCGATCGGCTGCGCCACTCCCACCCGCAGGCGCAGCGGGAAATCGTAGTTGATGGTCACGTCGCTGACGAGCTCCGCCCCGGCCGATGCGAGATGGGTGAGTCGCGCCCGCATGCCCGGGTCCCACGCATCGCCCGCGTCGCCGAACACCGACAGCGACACCTTGTCCGCCCCCACCGGCAGGTGGCCCACACCCTTCCCGATGAGCGCCAGGGGGATCCGATACTCGATGCTCGCGGTGGCGGCGCGGCGGCCGCGCAGGGTGCCGCCCGCATACCCGCGCACCGGGAACGCGCGCGCCGTCCCAAAGCTCCGACCGAATCCCAAGGCGAGCGAGCCGGACGAAACGCCACCCACGCCGAGGGTATTGGTGATCGGTCCGGCCGTGGCGCCAGCCGCGAGGCGCAGCGCCAACACCGAGTGCGCGAACCCGCCCGGGCCCGGCACGTGCAGGTACAGGCCGGCGCGCCCGCGCACTTCGTTGGACCACCGGGTCGAGCCTTGCTGCTCGCGGCGTCGGACCAGGGCCGACAGGGAGAAGCCGTTTTCGGGCGACACCGACAACGGACCCGCAAACGCACGGGCCAGCCCGACGGACACCGATCCGCCGACGAGATCGCGGGCGGTGCAGCCGGTGCACACGGCGACGAGCGGCGTGTCGGGCTGGGCCGCGAAGCGCCGTCCCTCGTACTCACCGGCCACCCGCAAGCTCATGAAGGCGCGCCAGCGCTGCCGCACGACGTGGCAATCAGTGTGGGCACCCAGAAATGCGGCCGCAAGGACGGCCAGGCCGTGTAGCCGGTCTCGCGCGTGAGGACCGCGGGGGCCGAGTCGAACGGCACGGGTGCCGCACCCGGCTCCGGCGCGGCCGCGAGCGGCGTGGCGCGACGCAGCTGCCAGCCCCGGGCGCCGAGTGTCGCGTAGACGATGGTGCCGTCGGCGAGCGGCGCGGGATGCCGCGCGCCCGCTGGGTCGGCCGTGAGTCGCACCGCGCCGGAGTCAGCCCAGCGATACACCTGCGGCAGGCCGGTCGGATCGGCGACGAAGAGCAGCGTGGCGTCCGCGGTCCACGCCGGGTCCGCCACGATGCCGGCGCGCTCGAACAGCACCGCCGCAGAGTCGGGCGCGCGCGCGGGCCAACGCACCAGCGCCCAGTGCCCGGCGGCGTGCCGCGCGGCAGCGACCCAGCGGCCGTCGGGCGAGGGCACGATCGCGCCCCACGTGGTGCCCGGCGGATCGGGCACGCCGGGGAGCGTCGGGCGGTTGTCGCCCGCACCGATCATTACGGCGGACAGCACGCCGCCGCCCGCGTGGGGCTCGGTGAGGCGCGCGCCGTCGGTCGTGCGGTGCCACGCGCCGTCGGGTGTCCAGCGGTAGAGGTCCGAGCGGATGCGCCAGCGCGATGTGAAGTCGACCTGCGACACGATGAGCGTGTCGCCCAGCCAGTCGCCGCTCGCGAGCGAGTTGATGTTGTGGCGTCGCAGCGGCCGCCACGTGGCGGCGTCGGCGATCACGATGGCGCGCGCGCCCTTGCCGTCGTCTTGCACGAAGGCGACGCGCCGGCCGTCGGGCGAGGCCTCGGGGTCGGGCACGGACCACAAGCCGTCGGCGAGTAGTGTGCCGCGCGGTCCCGCGGGCGGCGCCGCCTCGTCGTGCGTGATGCGGCGCCAATCGGCGTCCAGATCGGCGCTGGCACCCGCGTGCCGCAACGGGCGGCCCACGCGATACGGGATGGTCTGCGCCGCAGTGGCTTCGACGAAGCGCGGGATCACCGAGTCGCCGTGCTCGCGCGCGGCGGCGGCGAGGAAGCGGCTGCCGTACGCGTACGGCAGCTGCCCGTCGGGCCAGCGCGTGAAGAGCATCGCGTCCCACGGACGGCGCGACGTGCCGCCCGCGCGGTCGGCGCCGAGCAACGCGGTGTGGAAGCTGCCGGTGACGCGCCCGCCGGCGGTGAGGCGCGACTCGTAATAGACCGCGAGCCCTTCGATCACCCAGCTGGGCTGATACTCGTTGGGAAACAGGCCGGGCACCCGGCCGAACACGCGCTGCAGTCCGCCCCAGAAACTCGCGCTGCGGTCGAGATGGAAGACGTGCGTGAGTTCGTGCGTGATGACTAGGCGCAGCCAGTCGTCATAATGCTGCAGCGCGGGATCGGTGGCGGGCGGTGCCAGCAGCACCACAATGCGGTTGGACGGAAATACGGTGGTGAAGCCGTTCGCCGCGTCGACGTCGTCGGACAGGGTGAGGTCGATCGTGCCACGCGGGACGTGCAGCTCACGCGCGAGCAGGCGATAGGCACGCTCGCCTTCGCGCGCGGCCTGCCCCGCCACAGCGCGGAAGGCGGGCCGGAAATGCACGCGAAAGTGCGTGGTGTGCAGGGTGCGCCAAAGCCCGGAGGGGTCTTGGGCCTGCACGGCGGCCGCGAGTATGGCGGCGCACGCGACCAACGCCGCGGCGCGCTTCACGCGAAGGTGACCGACGTCACGGGCGCAAGCTACTCTCTCCCCTTTCGATGCGTCAATTTCACCAATAGATTGGCGTACCTTGACTTGGGCCTCGTGAGGTTCCCCCGTCCATGACGACCTGCCAGTACTGCGGCCGCGCGAACGACCCCGGCGCGCAGTTCTGCATGGATTGCGGCAAGCCGCTGAACAAGGAGGCAGCCGCCGCCATGAAAAAGGCCGCCGCCGGCGCGTCAGGCGGCGCCGCGGCCGCCGTGCCCGGTACGCAGGTCCTCGCGGACCCGGCCCCGGCCCCCGCCCGCGGTGGGGCGAGCACGCCCTGTCCGTTCTGCAACGAGCCGATCAGCGCCAACCTCCCGTACTGCCCGCATTGCGGGCGGCGCCTGTCCGCCCCGGGCTCGGGGCCGGCGTGCGCCCGCTGTGGCTCGCCCGTGACCATCGGCACCAAGTTCTGCGCCACCTGCGGCGCGGACCTGGGCGACATCGCGACACCGGGGCTGCAGCGTCCGTCGTCGCAGCCGCCGGTGCGCACCGAGTTCGCGTTCGTGCTGGTGCAGCTGGACGACGCCGGTCAGCCGCGGCAGCGCTTCGACCGCAAGACGATCGACACCACCATCGGCCGGCTCGACGGCGACGTACGGTTCTCCGAGGACGTGTTCATGTCGCCGCTGCACGCCCGTCTCTCCTGGGAAAACCAGCAGCTGATGGTGCGCGACCTCGGCAGCCGCAACGGCACGTGGGTCTTTCTCGAGCAGCCCTACCGCCTGATGGACGGTGACCTGTTGCTCGTCGGCTCGCAGGTGTTGCGGTTCCGCCGGCTGGGCTATCCCGGCCCGCACGCACCCGAGGCGGACGCGACGAAGCGCATGGGCAGCCTGATCCCCAGCGCCGATATCGCGACGCTCACGCAGCTGCGCTCCGACGGCAGCGCGCGCGACGTGATTCATTTGTCGCCGGGCCGTGACGTGTTGATTGGGCGCGAGAAGGGGGAATGGCTCTTTCCATATGATCCGTCGATGAGCGGCCAGCATGCCGTCATCCGCTCGGAGGACGCCGACTTCGTCGTGGTGGACGCGGGCAGTCGTAATGGCGTGGCGCTCGCAGCGCGGGGCGCGATGCCGCTCAAGCATCAGTCCAAGATTCTGGTGGGCGATAAACTCATGCGCCTCGAGCTGCTGTGAAGCTCTGCCCCGTCTGCTCCACGGAATTCCCCGACGACGTGAAGTTTTGCCCCAACGACGGCGCGACGCTGCGCTCGGCAGCGCCGTTGTCCGACCTCGTGGGGCAGGTGGTGGCCGACCGCTACCACGTCGTGAAGAAGCTGGGCGAAGGCGGCATGGGACAAGTGTACCTCGCCGAGCACGTAAAGATGGGGCGGCGCAGCGCCATCAAGGTGATGAACCCCTCGATGGTGCACGATCCGGACGCGGTGGCGCGGTTCAACCGCGAGGCATCCAACGCGAGCCGCATCACCCACCCCAACGTCTGCGCGATTTACGATTTCGGCGAAACGCCCGAGGGCCTGATCTACCTCGCCATGGAATACATCGAGGGCGAGGCGCTCACCGACCTGCTGGAGCGTGACGGCGCCCTCAAGGTGCCGCGCGCCGTGCACATCTTCCGTCAGGTGGCCGACGCCCTGCAGGCCGCGCACGATCTCGGCATCGTGCACCGCGACCTGAAGCCCGACAACATCATGCTCACCAAGAACAAGGGCGGCGCGGACGTGGTGAAGGTGGTGGACTTCGGCATCGCCAAGGCCGTGAGCGGCGACGAGTCCGGCCAGAAGGTCACCAAAACCGGCCTCGTGGTCGGGACGCCGGAGTTCATGAGCCCCGAGCAGCTGTCGGGCGACAAGCTCGACGGCCGCAGCGATTTGTACTCGCTCGCGCTCGTGTTCTACAAGATGCTCACGGGCCAACTGCCCTTTAAGGCCGACACCATCCAGGAGACGATGATCAAGCGCCTCACCGACGAGCCCGCGAAGCTCGCCGTGACGCGGCCCGATCTGCCCTTCCCCGCGGGCCTCCAGGAGGTGCTCGACAACGCGCTGGCGCGCACGCCGGTGGAGCGCTACCAGACGGTGTCGAAGTTCGGTCAGGACGTGGCAAGCATCACGGGTGTGGGCTCCGCGACGGTCGCGGTGCCCGCGACGCGGGCCAACGTCGAGAGCGAGAAAACGCAGCTGCTCGATACGTCCGCCACCAAGGCGATGGCGGCCAAGGGAGGCGCGAAAGTCGCGCCTGAGAGGAAACGGTCGCGCATGCCGGTGGTGGGCGGCGTGGCGGCGGTGCTGGTGCTGGGCGGCGGTGCATGGGCCGTGTTCCACAAGACGCCGCCCGCCAACGGCGGGCAGCTGCCCACGGATACGACCAAGCACGTCGCCATCGTTCCGCCCAAGGACACGAGCAAGCGCAGTGCCCCAGGGCAGATTAATCGCCCGCCTCCGAGAGACACCACGCAACTGACGCACACGGTACCGACCGGCTCCGACGTGGCCCGCGATACTGCCGCGTTGGGAATCCTGCTCGATCGTCTGGACGACATGCCAGGAACCGCGCTCGTCGATTCCGCACAACACTTTTTCTACGGGTCGCAGTCGCCGGTCGTCAAGGCGGAAGCGGCGTATACCATCGCGCAGATCTATCTGCTAAAGAATGGGTTTCAGGACCTACAGCAGGCAAAAAACTGGATTGACAAAGCGGTCGTGCAGAGGCCCGGGGTCGCGAAGTATACCGGCCTTCAAACCAGCGTAGCCCGCGACCTCCAGCGGCACCCTTAGCCATGTTCGGACGCCCTTCCAACCCCAAGCCCATCAAGGTCCGCGTCTTCGCCAAGACTGACCTCGGCAAGACGCGCGACCACAACGAAGACTCCTTCCTCGTGGCTGATCTGACGCGTGGCGACGCGTCGTTGCAGCCCACGGTCCGCGAGCACGAGTTGGGCCCGCGCGGCACGCTGCTGGTGGTGGCGGACGGGATGGGGGGCGCGGCGGCGGGCGAAGTGGCGAGCGAGATGGCGACCAAGACCATCTACGAGCAACTCAAGAAGAGCTGGAGCTCGGAGACCGAGCTCACAGCGCAGCGCTTTGCCGCGCGGCTCAAAGAAGCAGTGGAAACGGCCAACGGCCACATCCACGCCTACGCCAAGGCGCACCCGGAAGTGCGCGGCATGGGCACGACGACCACCGCGGTAGGCGCGCTGGGCGACCACCTCTACCTCACCCAGGTCGGCGACAGCCGCGCCTATCTCGTGCGCGACGGCGTGGCCGTGCAGCTCACCAAGGACCAGTCGCTGATGCAGCGCCTGGTCGAAGCGGGCGAGCTGACCGAGGAAGAGGCCGCGCAAAGCGAGCGGCGCAACATCATCCTGCAAGCGCTGGGTCCCGACCCCAAGGTCAAAGTCGACCTCACCCATCAGGACCTGCGCCGCGGCGACGTGCTGGTGCTCTGCTCCGACGGGCTGTCGGGCCTCGTCAAGAAGGAAGAGATCGCCGCGATCGCCGGCAAGGAGCAGGATCTGGCGGTGGCCTGCGACAAGCTCATCGCGCTCGCCAACGATCGCGGCGGCCCGGACAACATCACCGTCGTGATCGCGCGGTTCGAGGGCGAAGGCCTGCCCGCCAACACACCCGAGCCGGCCGGGCACCAACCCTATCCGCTCATCGATACCGAGACGAGCACGGAGCCGGTACCGGTCTACAAGGGCAGCAAAGCGCCGGTCCCGGCGCGCAAGACACGCGCCCGCTGGCTCATCCTCCTGCTCGCGGGCGCGGGCGTCGTGGCGCTTTACCTCGCCCTCGCCCGGTGAAAGCGCAGTTCAAGTTCCTCTCGGGGGCGCGCGCCGGCCAAGTCGAAGCCTTCGCCAAAGCGTACATCGGAATCGGACGCCATCCCCTGTCGGACGTCCGCTTCGACGCCGAGCGCGACCTCGACGTCTCGTCGCGGCACGCCTCGATCACGCACGCCCCCGACGGGTTTCTCTTCAAGGACCTGGGCAGCAAGAACGGCACCTTCATCAACGGCAAGCGGGTCGAGGGCGACGTCCATCTCACCGATGGCGACGTCATCGCCTTCGGCGACAAGGGCCCGGCGCTCGAGTTCCACATAATCGACACGGACGAGGCGGCGCCCTCGGAAGGCGGCGCGGCCGGCCTGGCGCAGCGCGCCGCGGCGCCGCGGCAGTCGTTCGCCGCCGCCGCTCAAGCCCCGGCCCCGCGCCGCTCCAGCACGGGCGTCCGCATCGCCCAGGAGGTGGCCCGCCAGACGTCGCAGCTACGGCGCACCACCAAGCTGCTGTTCGGAGCCCTGGTGCTGGCCTTCGCGTTCTTCGGTTTCTTCCAATGGCAAGGCGGGCGTGAGCGCGCGCGCGACCAGCAGGCTATCGCCCAGGCCCAGAATCAGATCCAGGCGCTGCAAGACGCCCTGGTACAGTCGCACGAGGACGTCGCCCGCATCCACAGCCAACTCGACACGGCGGCCCGCTCGGGCGACAACGCGACGGTCACGCGCCTCCGTGCCGAGCTCGACGCCGCCGAGCACCGCTACCGCAGCATCGTCGGGGCGGCGGGCGTCGATTACCGCGCCATCAGCCAGAAGAACCAGGATGCCGTGGCGCTGGTGCTGGTCGAGTTCGGTCCCGGTGAGGTGTTCAGCGGCACGGCGTTTTCCGTCGACTCGCAAGGCACCCTCGTCACCAACAAACACGTGCTGGTGGGTGAAGAAGGCAATCGCACGCCCCAGCGCATTGCGCTGAAGTTCTCGGGGTCGAAGCAATGGTTCCCGGGCCGGATGGTCGGCACGTCGAGCGATTTGGACCTAGGCGTGATCAAGGTGGATATCCCCGGCGGCGTACCCCGGGTCGTGGGGCTCTCACGGGACACGGTGCAGCGCGGTGACCCCGTCGCGATCATCGGCTTCCCGTTAGGCGTTGACCTCCCGATGGAAGGCGAGGGGATCAACGCGGTCGCCGATCCGACTCTCACGGCGGGCACCGTGAGCAAGGTCCTCACCCACCTGGTTCAGGTCGATGGTTACGGTGCGCCCGGGTCCTCCGGGAGCCCGATCTTCGACCGCGATGGGCGAGTGGTGGCGGTGCTGTTCGGGGGGAACCGGGAGTCCAACGGCAAGATCATTTTCTCGGTCCCGTCCTATCTCGTCGCCGGTTACCTGAAGTCGCTCAATCTCCTGAAATAGCGCGCGCCGCCGCGCGCTGCATCACCGCATCCCCGCCCCACGCGCACAGCACCGGCGCGCGGCCGGGGATTTGGGCCGCGAGTCGCGGGTGCCCGGCCAACACGACCAGCGCCGCTCCCGGCACGAGCCGCCGCAGCGCGGCGCGCGAGGGGGCGCTCAGGTCGGCGTGGCCCTTCCAGGAGAGCGGGTTGGCGAACAGCAGGACAATGCGTTGTCCGTTGTCCCTTGTCCGCTTGCCGAGGGACCGCAGCGTTTCCGCGAACACGGCGCGCGAGCCCACGGTGTAGGGTCCGCCGGCGTCGTCGTCCACCATGGTGACCTTCACGCTCGCGCCCAGTTGGGGTTTCTCGCCGCGCACCCACCGCAGGGCGCGCCGCGCCAGCTGATCGCCGAACTGGGCGTTCGCCGCGAGATCGACCTCCCCTTCCCCCTTCCCCCTTCCCCATTCCCCGATTGCCTGCTCGTATCGCGCCAGCGCGCCGTCAGCCCGAGCGGTCAAGATGTCCCTCCCGACCGCGGCGTCGAGCGCCGCGATGACGCCCGCGAAGTCTTCGGGATAGAGCAAGCCATCGCATCCCGCGGCCAGGGCCGTGACCGTGGCGGGCGCCTCGGCCTCCGTTGCCGTAGCGCCGCCCATGATCAACGCGTCCGTCACCACGAATCCGGAGAAATTCAGCGGGTCGCGCAGATAGCCGAGGATCGGCGGGGAGAACGCCGCGGCCCGGCCGCTTGCGTCCCAGCCGGGATAGGAGACGTAGGCGGCCATCATACTGCCCACGCCCGCGCGAATCGCGAACTCGAAAGGCCCCACATCCTGCGCCGCGAGCTGCGCGAACGGCGTGACGACGCGCGGCACGGTGGCGTGGGAGTCCTGCGTGGTCCGGCCGTGCCCGGGATAATGCTTGGCGCACGCGAGCACGCCGTGGTCCTGACAGCCGCGGACCCACACGGCCGCTTGCTCACCCACACGCTGCGGATCGGCGCCGAACGAGCGCGTCTGGATGATGGGGTTCTCGGGCTCGATGTCGAGGTCGCACACCGGGGCGAACGCCCAGTTGAGCCCCACCGACAGCGCCTCGGTGGCCGTGATGAGAGCCGCGGCGTGCGTGGCGTCGAGATCGTCGAGCGCGCCCAGGGCCGCGGCGGGCGGCAGCTCTGTCAGCCCGCGCACCTGTTGGCCCGCGCCACGCTCGAGGTCCGCGCCGATCAGCAGGGGCCGGCCCGCCTGCGCGCGCAGATCGGCGGTGAGACTCGCCACCGCCTCGCGCGTCCCCCCGAACAGGATGAAACCGCCCACGCCAGCGGCGAGTGTCTGATCGATCTTCGCGCGCTCGTGCGCAAACGACCCGCGGCGCCAACGCAGCGCCGGGAATACGAGCCGCGCGAGCGAGGCCATCACGGGGGCGTGATGGACCCCAACACCCTGGGGCCTCGCGCGCCGGTGGCGGCGGGGAGATTGCCGGGCTGTCCCGCGAGCGTGAGGTAACCGAGAAACGCGAACGCCACGGCTTCCTTGGCGTCGCCGTCGAAGAACAACTGATCGAAGGAGCGGACGGGCCGCGGGCGCACCCGAGCGGCGATACTCGCCACCAGCACCGGGTTGCGCGCCCCACCGCCCGACATGACGAGCTCGGCATCGGCCGGCGCCGGCGTGAGCCGCTCGATCGCCCGGGCGATCGATTCGACGCTGAGCGCCGTCGCCGTCGCGACCGCGTCGTTGTCCGAGCCGCCGCTCGCGCGCACCTGCGCCAGCAGGCGTTCGGCGTACTCCAGCCCGAAGTGCTCGCGGCCCGTGCTCTTGGGCGGCGACGCGGCGAAATACGGATCGTCAAGCAGGGACTGTAGTACCTTTGGCTCCGCGCGGCCGCGGCGCGCCCGCTCTCCGTCGACATCGTAGGAAGCGTCCGGGTCGATCGCCCGCGTCACCGCATCGACGATCGCGACGCCCGGCCCCGTATCGAATGCCAGCGCACCTGACACCTCGCCCCGCCGCGGCACCCAGGTCACGTTCGCCATGCCCCCGATGTTCAGCAGCAGGCGGCCGCGCTCGGGATCGCCGAACAACATCACGTCGGCGAGCGGCACGAGCGGGGCACCTTGTCCGCCCGCCGCCACGTCGCGCGCGCGAAAGTCACTCACCACGCGCACCCCCACCCGCTCCGCAATCACCGCGGGGTCGCCCAGCTGCAGCGTGGCCTTCCCCGGCTCGTGCCAGATCGTCTGGCCGTGCGAGGCGACGAACGCGACGTCGGGCGGCGCGGTCTTCGCCTTGGCCAGCAGCTGCAGCACGGCGCCGGCGAAACGCTCACCCAGCGCCACGTGCAGCAACGCGAGCTCCTGGGCGCCGCCCCGGGCGATGGCCTCGATGATCTGGCCGCGCTCCGCGGCGGCGTAGGGCTCCTGATGAAAGGCGACGAGGCGGGCCGCCGGGCCATCGTTCAGTCGCACCAGCGCCGCCGAAACGCCGTCCAGCGACGTGCCCGACATCACGCCGACGGCGAGCGTGTCCGTCATTTGCTGACAGGGGGCGGATCGCCGACCGCGCGGCGCACGAAGCCGCCGGCGGCCTCGAGCAGGCGCTGCGCCGCGGCGCGGTCCACGCCGCGGCGCGCCATCACGATGGCGAGCTTGACCGATCCCTCGGCCGCCGCGACGGCGCGGCGCGCGGCGGCGCGATCCACGGCGCAGCACTCCATCACGATGCGCTCGCCGCGGTCCTTCAGTTTGTCGCTCACGGCCAACAAGTCCACCATCAGATTGCCGTAACAGCGGCCGAGGCGGATCATCGCGCCGGTGGTGAGCGTGTTGAGGACGAGCTTGGTGGCCGTACCGGCCTTCATGCGGGTCGAGCCGGTGAGCACTTCCGGGCCCACGAGCGCTACGATCAGCACGTCGCACGTCTCCGCCAGGACCTTGGGTGGCGGCGAGCACGACACGAGCCCCGTCGCGGCGCCGATGGTCTGCGCGCGGCCCAGCGCCGCCCGCACGAACGGCGTGGTGCCGCTCGCGGCGATCCCGATCACGATGTCCGTGGCAGTGACGCGCTGCGCGTCCATCGCCGCCATGCCGGCGTTGACGTCGTCCTCCGCGCCTTCGGCGCTCTTCACCAGGGCCGCGTAGCCGCCGGCGATGACGCCCGTCACCAGCTCGGGCGGCGTGCCGAAGGTGGGCGGGCATTCGGCGGCGTCCGATACCCCCAGCCGGCCCGAGGTGCCGGCGCCCACGTAGATCAGCCGCCCGCCGCCGTGCAGCCGCGCGACGATCAGGTCGATCGCACGCGCCAGCACCTCGCGCACCCCGTGCACCACCTCCGCCACGGTGCGGTCCTCGGCGTTGATCGCGTCCACGATCTCGAGGCTCGAGGCCACGTCGATGCGCTCGGTGCGCGGATTGCGTTGCTCGGTAAGGCGCGGATCGTGGAAGTCGGGAGCGCTCATGTGAGGTCCGAAACTAGGCGTTGACCGCACCGCGGGTCAACGTGCACAATTGGGGATGCGCAAACTCCTGCCTTTCGCCCTCGGGCTCGCCGCCGCCTGCGGCGGTGCCGCGACCACTCCGACAACCACGCCGCAACCGGGCGGCGGCGGCGCGGCCAGCGGGCCCGGCAACGCGGTCGTCAGCGGACGGCCCGTTGTTCCCGCCGAGTGGGCTCTCGCCACACGGGCCAAGCCCATCACGGGATCCCACGCGATGGTGGTCTCCGGCCACCCACTGGCGAGCCAGGTCGGCGTCGAGATTCTGCGGAGTGGGGGCAACGCGGTCGACGCCGCCGTTGCGGTCGGGTTCGCGCTGAGCGTGGTGCTGCCCGAGGCCGGCAACATCGGCGGCGGCGGATTCATCGTCTATCGCGACCCGAGCGGCCGCGTGCGGGCCCTCGACTACCGCGAAACCGCGCCCACCGGCGCGAGCCGCCTGATGTATGTGGACTCGACCGGCAATCCGACCGAGCAGAGTCTCACCGGGCATCTCGCCGCCGGCGTCCCCGGCTCGGTGGCGGGACTGTACGAAGCGTGGAAGACCGCGGGCCACCTGCCCTGGCGCGCCGTGGTGGCGCCGGCGATCCGCCTCGCGCAGGGCCACGTACTCGATCACGCCCGCAGCCGCTCGATCGCCGAGGACGCGGATCGGCTGCGGCCGTTCCCCGCGTCCAAAGCGCAGTTTCTCCTGAACGACAGCGCGCCGCCCCCGGGCGCGATGTTTCGTCAGCCGGCGCTCGCCCACACGCTGCAGCTCATCGCTGATTCCGGCCCCGATGTGTTCTATAAGGGCCAGATCGCCGCCCAGATCGTCGCGGAGATGCAGCGCGGGCACGGGCTCATCACCCGCGAGGATCTCGCCGGCTACCGTCCCAAGTGGCGCACGCCGATTCAGGTGGGGTACCGCGGCTACACGATCTATTCGATGCCGCCCGCCAGCTCGGGCGGCGTCACGATGGGCGAGATGCTCAACATGCTCGAGGGCTACGACACGCTGCCGCCCTTCGGCTCGGCGGGCTACGTGCATCTCGAGGTGGAAATCATGCGGCGGGCGTTCGTGGACCGAAACCGCTGGCTGGGCGATCCCGATTTCGTCGCGATACCGCTCGACCGCTTGCTCTCGAAGGCCTACGCGGCGTCGCTGCGCGCCGACATCGACCCGCACCACGCGACGCCCACGCCGCCGTTTCAAAGCGGCGGCGACGAGCAGCTCGAGACGACGCACTACTCCGTCGTGGACGCGGCGGGCAACGCCGCCGCGGTGACGACCACGCTCAATGGCGGGTTCGGCAGTGCGGTGACCGTCACCGGCGCGGGATTCCTGTTGAACAACGAGATGGACGACTTCACGACCGCGCCGGGCAAGCCCAACCAATACGGTCTGGTGCAGGGCGAAGCCAACGCGATCGTGCCGGGCAAGCGCATGCTCTCGGCGATGACGCCGTCCATCGTGCTCGGCCGCGACGGCAAGCTGTTCATGGTGGTGGGCACGCCCGGCGGGCCGACCATCATCAGCAGCGTGTTCCAGGTGATTGTGAACGTACTCGATCAGGGCATGACGCTGGCGGACGCCGTGGCGGCGCCCCGGATTCATCACCAGGCCTTGCCCGACGTGATTTTCTTCGAGCGCAACGGGCTCACGGGGCCGGTGGCCGACAGTCTCAAGGCGATGGGCCACGCGTTGAGAATGCGCGGCTATTCCGGCGACATCGCGGCGATCGCGCGGACCGCCGCGGGGTGGGTCGGAGTAGCGGACCCGCGGCGCGGAGGCGGCGCCGCGGGGTATTGAGCCGCTAGTGCTTTACCGCCAACGCCTTCGTGAGCGTCGCATTGATGTGCGCCCCTTTGGGAAGGACGATGTCGGCGCTCTTGGTCCCCGCCGCCACCGCGGCGCCGGCGGCACCACCTACGATGCCGCCGATCACGGTGCCCTTCGCGTTGCCGCCCAGAATGCGGCCGAGAATCGCGCCCGCGGCGGCGCCCCCGCCGACCTTCGCCGCGTCGCCCTTCGTCACGCCCCGCCCCTTCCGCACGGTCTCGAGCGAATCGATGTGCGCGTCGAGCGGGTAGCTCGCGCCGCGGACGGTCACGCTGGACACGGACAACGTCAGCGTCCCCGACTCGTTGGGATTGGGCGCCGGCTTCACCGCGTCGATCGTCCCGTGCACTGTGGAGCCGGCCGGAATCACGACATGACCGGCACCGTCCTTCACGTCAGCCACGACGCTGGCCGTGAACTCCTGGCCCGGTTTCGCGGTGCGCGACGTGATCGTGTCGGCTACGGCCATGTCGAGGAACGAGCCGCTCGCGGCCGTGTACACGACCGACGCGGTCGGCGGCGGCGCCTTCGGAGTGACCTGCACCGGCGTCTTGGTGCGCGTGCGCACGGGCGGAGCGTTCGGCGTGGTCGTCGCCGGCACCTTGGACCCCACGTCGTGCAGCGCCGCGCCCGACTCGGGCTGCGCGATCGTGAGATTGCGCGCCGTGCTGTCTGCCCCGGGCTTGTTCGCCTGGTCGCCCTTGGCGCAGGCTAGCAGCGCGACCGTTGCGAGTGCGGCAGCAAGAGTCTTCATGGGACCTCCTGGTTTGTCGTTTCCGGAACAGCAGAATCTCTGTAAACTCGCAGCGGTCAGGAGTTCCCCAGTTACAGCCGGCTCTTGAGGAAGTCCGGCGTCAGGCCCTGCAGCCAGCTGGCGAGCAGCGTAAAGCGATCGGTGACCAGCAGGATCCCCAGCAGCACCAGCAACGCCCCCGCCACACGGTCGACCCACACGATGTAAGGCCGGAACCGCTGGAACCAGGCCAGGAAGCGGTCGAGCGCGAAGGCGGTGATGAGAAACGGGACCGCGAGTCCCAACGCGTACGCCCCCAGGAGGATCGTGCCCTGCCACACGCTGCCGCGCGCCGCCGCCAAGGTGAGAATGCCGCCCAGGATCGGCCCGATGCACGGCGTCCACGCGGCGCCGAACGTCATGCCCACCAGCGCCGAGCCCACGTAGCCGATGGGCTTGGACGCAAACTCGATTTTGCGCTCGCGCATCAGGAACGCCGGCCGCAGCACGCCGAGCAGATACAACCCGAACAGCAGCACCAGGACGCCGCCCACCCGCCCCAGCCACACCTGATAGTGCAGCAGCAGGTTGCCCAGCGCCGATGCGCTCGCGCCGAGCGCCATAAAGATGAAAGAGAAGCCCGCCACGAACCATGCGGCGTGGAGCAGCGCGGCGCCGCGGCGCCGTTGCATCTCCTCGACCGTCAGGCCGGTGAGAAATCCGACGTAGCTTGGGATCAGCGGCAGGACGCAGGGAGAGAGAAAGCTCAACAACCCCGCGGCAAACGCGACGGCGAAGGAGACGCCGCTAGCGGCGTCGCTCGGGCTTGGCGGCGTGAGCACGCTGATAGTACGCGATCAGCTTGTAGACCAGTTTGGCGGCCAAGAAATCGGGCGCCACGAAGCCGGGGATCGGCGCCAATTCCACCACGTCCACACCCACCACGTTGCGGTGCGCGAACACCCGCTCGAGCAGTCGCAACGCCGGATACCACTCGCCGCCGCCCGGCTCGGGCGTGCCCGTCGCGGGAACGAGAGCGGGATCGAAGAAATCGATGTCGATCGTGATATAGACGTCTTCGCCCAGGGCGTCGACCGCGCGATCGATCCATCCTTCACCCTGATCCAGCTCGTGCGCGAAGATCGTCGGGATCCGGCGTTCGCGCATCAGCTGCCGCTCCTCCACGGTGATCGCGCGAATGCCGACCGGCACCAGATTCACATCCTGGTGCACGCGGTACATCACGCAGGCGTGCGAGTACGGCGTGCCCTCGTATTCCGGGCGCAGGTCGCCGTGGGCGTCGAGCTGCAGCACCGACAACGGCCGCTTCGCACCGAGGCGCGCCACGTGCGCCTGAATCGGCGGAGCGGAAATCGAGTGCTCGCCGCCGAGCATGATGACGAATTTGTTCGCCGCGAGCAGGGCGTCGTGCGCTTGGCGCAGCTCGGCGAGCGCTTCCGCCGGGCCCGCGCCCGACAACATCAGCTCGGGCAGCGTGTGCACGCCGACCGAGTGCGGTTCGCTGTCGAGCTCGTGATCGTACAACTCGATGTAGCGGGACGCCTCGAGGATGCGCCGCGGGCCGAACCGCGTGCCCCCCATGTACGACACGGTGGCCTCGTACGGCACGGGCAGGATGACCACCGCGGCCCGGTCGTAGGCGATTTCGGCCTCGGGCAATCCGAGAAAGTTGACCGGCGCGCCCCACGGCAGTTGGGCGAGCGCCTTATCCACAGAACGCGACCGCCGCCACCACCGTCGTCCAGCGTCCGTCCTCGCCGCACTCGGCACAAGATGTGACGTTCAGCGTGCGGACGATCTCGCCCGACAAGAGCCACTGCTCGCGGCGCTCGTCCCAGGCCTTGTCCGGGTCGAACGGCACGCCCAGCACGGTCGCCAGCATCGACGCAGCCAGATCTTCGGCGTATTCGCCGGCGACCACTTCATTCTGACCGTAGCTGTGATGCTCGGAGATGTAGCCGTGGTGCGAGGCGTCGGACGGCATCGCCAGCCCGATGGACGCGGAGACGAGCCGGCTGGGCTCGTTCGTGGACGATTCCGCCACCACCGTGAACAACACTTGGCCGGGGAGCAGGTTGGATTGCCCTTCCTCCCGGTCCACCAGTTCGCACAGCGGCGGAAAGATCGAGCTCACGCGGACGAGATTGTAGCTCGCCAGGTGCGCGTCGCGCAGCGCCATCTCGAAGCTGGTGAGCTTTTCCTTGTGCCGACCGACGCCCTTGGTCAGGAACGCCTTGGTCGGCACGAATAGTTTCGGATCGATCAACCCGTCACCTCGTCCGCGCTAGAGGGTTGGACTGCTGACAGCTACGGCAGAGCCCGTAGACTTCCAGGCGGTGATGGTGGGGCCGGAACTCCACCTCTTCCGCCAGCAATGCGATCATCCGCTCCAAACGGTCGTTGGAGAATTCCATCACCTTGCCGCACGACGAGCAGATGCAATGCTCGTGCGGCTGATCCGAGGGCACGGCCTCGTAGCGCTTGAACCCCTCGCCGAACTCGTGCTCGCGTGCCACACCGGAGCGCACCAGCAGGTCGAGCGTGCGGTACAGCGTCGCCGTGCCCACGGGCCCGCCACGCTTCGCCACGCGCCGCGACACCTCCTCCACCGACAAATGCTCGCCCGTCTCGAACAGGGCTTCCGCCACCGCGAGCCGCTGATGCGTGGCGGGCAGGCTGTGGTCCCGCAGGTAGCGGCGGAACGTCTCCAGCAGCTGGCCCGCGTCAACCTTCATACCACACCCCGGGGCCCACCGCTACCGGCGGCTCGGGCTCGCCCGAGCGGTCGGCGGCGCCCTGCATCACCTGCGTCACGACCTCCGCCGGCGACAGCGCGACCTCCGCCACCACCACTTTGACCTGCCCGCGCTCCTTGCCGCGCACCACCAACATGTATTTCGCGGTGTACACCCGCTGCCGCCCGTCGGGATCGCGCCGCGTCACCACCGCCGTGCCCCATTCGCGGCCCTCGCGCTTCAGCGGCCGAAACAGGTAGATCGTGTCGATCTCCCCCGGCGGCACCTGCGCCCGGACGGCCTCGGCGAGCTTGGCCCACCCCGGGCCCTGCCCTAGCGGGCGATCGGCGCCGGGGCCGGGGATTGCGCCTGTTCCCATCGCTCGACGTAGAAGCGCAGGACATGCATGAAGTCCTGGGCGTTGGTGACGACGCCGTACGCCTGGTGCGTACCGCGGTCCCGCAGTTTGTTGACGACGAACTCGGTCTGGTCCACGCAGACGGTGGTGAGCGGCCGGACGCCGTCGGGCGTGGCCGCGTCCACGAAGGCCGGGAGCATATTGCCGACGGCGATGGCGTGCAGGGCGGTCGCGATGAACACGGCAAACGTCCCTTGCGACGTGTGCACCCGCATCGCATCCTGCGCGGCGAGCGTGTCGCTGTAGACTCCCGGCAGCGGGCCGTCGTCACGGATCGAGCCGGCGAGGACGTAGGGCACGCGATGCGTCACGCACGCGTGCATGATGCCGCTCGTGACCAGCCCGCTCTTCACCGCCGCTTCGATCGAGCCGGCGCGGCGGATGGCGTTGATGGCGCGCATGTGCAGCGCGTGGCCGCCCTCCACGCCCTCGCCGGTGCTCGACATGCCGAGCGTCGTGCCGAAGATCGCGGCCTCGAGGTCGTGCACCGCGACGGCGTTCCCGCCCAGCAGCGTGCCGACGTAGCCGTTGTTGACGAACCAGATCATGTCTTCACGCGCCCGCGCGTGCACCAGCGCCGGCCCCACCACCCACAGGATCTTGCCGCCGAGCTGCTTCTCCTCGCCCAGCAGCTGCGCCAGCGTGGCGTAGTCCACGGGGCGCTCGCGCGACACTTCGGTCTGCATGAAGCGGAACTCGTTGGCGCTGTGGCGCCCGCCCAGGAATCCCTCGGAGTGGACGAACACGCCCTCGCTGCCGTCCTCGGCGGTCGCGACGCAGACGCGCGTGCCGTGGGAGACCTTCCGCGGCTCGGTGGTGACGAGATCGCCG
>WNFF01000326.1_pt1 | contig 34389 bp, 31 predicted proteins | sample 5400441 | NCBI WGS metagenome assembly WNFF01 (sample SAMN13153345, study PRJNA577476) | soil metagenome | isolation source: 120 cm saprolite under Douglas fir tree site 2 hole 3 replicate 1 | place: USA:California | collected 2015-04-18
GGGCGCCACGAAGCCGTAACTTGTGTTCTTGAAGATCGAATCGGCGAGCAGCAAGGCCTCGTTTGCGAGCTGGGGCTTGCGCGGCTTGAGCGCTTGCGCCAGCGCCTGGTACTCGATCCCATAGGTCGCGAGGATTCCTTCGGACGGCCGATCCACCCAGCCACGCGGCCGATGGCGCGCCGCCGCCGCGCGGTGATACACGCCGAACGCCAGCGCCTCGCTGCGCGGCACGTTCACGAGCCCGAGCCCGGGGCCGAACGACATGATGCTGTCCGACGGCGTGAGGGGCTGCTGGTGCAGCTTGCGCGCGAACCCGTGACCCTCCAGAAGGTTGGTGAGGCCGAATTGATCGGCATAGGGGCCCACGGTGCGCGAGAAGGAGATCGGGCGCTTGCCCAGCTGGTTCTCCATGGCTTTCAGCACGACGACGTCGGCGCGCTCGAGGTACTGGCGGCCGAGCACCTGGGGATCGAGCGTCACGCTCACGCCACCCAGATTGACCACCTGCTTCTTCTCGAGCCAGTACACCGGCTCGAGATGCGCGAGCTGCTCGTCGGTGTAGTCGAGCAGCCGACCCGTGGGCTTCGGCCAGGCTCGGCCGCGATAGAAGGCTGGAGCGCGCGTCGAGTCGAAGGTCGCGAGCGGGCGCCGCTCGAGCTGGCGGAGGTACCAGTCGGTGTTCGCGAGCGACAGGTTCACGACGGTGACGTCCTGGCGGATCTGCTCCACCTCCTGCGCGTACCACAGCGGGAACGTGTCGTTGTCCCCAGCCGTCACGAGCACGCCGTACGGCTCGACCGACTGCAGCAGGTCGGAGGCGAAGTCGCGCGCCAAGGTCTCGCCTTTGCGCGACGCGGTGAGGCGGTTCCCGACGAGCGGAACGAGGGCGATTAGTAACACCGGGGTCGCGAGCAGCCAGCGCCGCTCCGGATTCGGCTCACGGGTCTCGAGCCACTCGCTGAACCACTCCATCAGGGTCGCGAGCCCCATCCCGACCCACACGCCCCAGAGGGCGAAGGAGCCGATGAAGAAGTAGTCGCGCTCGCGCACCTCCCGCGGCAGCTGCGGCCGGTCGGACGCCCAGGAGTAGCCGTACTTGAAGTTGAGGTAGAAGATGAGGAGCAGGGTGAGCGTCGCGACCAGCGTCGTCATCGCGAGCGCCGTGCGACGGTTTGCCTGCCAGTGGCGGTAGGCGCCGAGCGAGCCCAAGAAAAAGAACACGACCGCCAGCCCCGCGCGGAGCCAGGTCGACCAGTCCCGGCCCCACTGCCAGGAGAAGTACTGGATCCACATCCCGATTTGAGCAGCCGGCGTCGCCTGGCGCTGCCACACCGGCGGCTTGCCGTACTGTTGGCGCGTGAGCACGTCCCACAGCGCCTGGAGCGTGGTAGGCTCTCCCTCATTGATGGGCGGGTAGTGCGCGGCGCGGAGCGGGAGGAACAGATAGACCGATACGCCGACGATCGCGACCAGTAACACGCCCAACGCGAAATCCCAGTTGCGTGCCCACCCGATGGCGTAGACGAGCGCCGCGGCGAACAGCAGCGCCGCGACCTTGAGCGGTAGCGAGCTCTCGAGCCCGCTCGAGACGATGAGCGCATACCCACTGCAGAAGACGAACCACTGCGACCACTCGACCCGCCGCGCGGCTTCGCTCAGAGGGCGCTGTGTCTTCAAGGGCGGGTACAGGAGCACCACCACGACCGGCCCAACGAGCACCCCCATCATGTGGTTCGTGGAGGTGAGCGCCAAGAGGTAGACGATCATCAGGAGGTGGTGATCGTGTCCCTCGCCCAACGGCTGATCGTCCCAGCGCACGATCAGCCACAGCACCACCGCGATCGACAAGAGGGAAAGCGTGTAGACCTTCTCGTTCACGACGGATTGGTTCCAGACCGTGAACGTGGTGGCCGCGACGAGCGCTCCGGCCACGGCGGCGAGCCGCCGCGGCAGCCGCGCCGGGACCCAGTCTCGCATCCACCGCTCGCCTACCAGGAACCAGCAGCCCGCCGCGATCGCGCTCGTCACGGCCGCGAGCAGATTGATGCGCTCGGCGTACGCCGCGACGAGCGGCAACAGGCCCCAGGTGTGGGCGATCAGCACGAACAGCGGGTTCCCGGGCGGATGCGGGATGCCGAGCACGTAGGCCGCGGCGATGTACTCGGAGGTGTCCCAGAACTGCGTGGTCGGCGCGAGCGTCGCGACGTAGATAATGAGCGCGCCGAGGGCGACGCCGGCGGCCACGAGGTATGGGGGCTGTTCCGCGACGGGCAGTGGAGTCGGCTGTTCGTTCATGCTCGCTGGGGTGGAGGTCATCGGCCGATGGCGCGCCGCTCGGCCGGCAGCGCATAGCTCGTGTTGGAGAGAATGGCATCGCGCAGCTGGGTCGCCTGGATGGCCAGCGCCGGGTTTCGCTCGCGCAAGGCGCCGGCAATCGTGTCGTACACGACGGCGTATTGGAGCAGACTGTTTTGCGACGGCTCATCGACCCAACCACGCGGCCGCGGGCGCGCCGCCGTCTGGGCGCCGCGATACACCCCGAACGCGAGGGCCTGGGTGCGGGCGAGATTCACGAACCCCCGTCCCTCGAGGAGCCGCACGCTGTCGCTCGCCGCCACGGGCCGGGGCAGCACACGCCGTACGAGACCCTCGCCGACGAGATAGGACGACAGCCCGAGCTGGTCGGCGTACACGCCGGTCGAGGTGGAGAAATAGATCGGTCGTTTGCCCACCTGGTCCTTGATGATCTCGAGCACCGCGAGGTCCGAGCGCAGCAGGTAGGGACGCCCGAGGGCCCGGGGGTCGAGCCGCACGGTGATGGGTCCCAGGTACCCCGTCGCCGGCTGTCCCAGGAGCAGATACTCGGGCAGGGTATCGCGCGGGCTCGTGAGATTGTAACCGCTCATCCAGGGCGTTCGGGGGCGCGGCCAACTGTGGCTACGGAACAGCTCCGGCGCCGCTTCCGGCTCGAAGCTCGCGGGCGGCCGCTCCTGCAACTGGCGCAGATACCAGTTGGTGTTCGCGAGCGACAACACGAAGACGCTCACATCCCGGCGCACCCCCTCGACCTCCTGGGCGTACCACAGCGGAAACGTGTCGTTGTCGCCCGCCGTGACGACCAGCGCGTAAGGGTCCACCGACCGCAGCACATCGCGCGCGTAGTCGCGCGCCATGGTCTCGCTCGCGCGCGACGCGGTGAGATGGTTCCCGACCAGCGGAACGAGCGCGACCAAGAGCACCGGACTCGCCAGCAGCCAGCGACGCACCGGCTTCGGCTCACCCTTCGCCAGCGACTCCGTAAGCCACTCCATCAGTGCTCCCAGCCCCATCGCGACCCAGACCCCCCAGAGCGCGAAGGACGCGATGAAGAAGTAGTCCCGCTCGCGCACCTCGTGCTCGAGTCCCGGCGCGCTGTAGGGCTGGGAGTAGCCCCAGCGGAAGTTGAGATAAAACACGAGCGCGACCGTCACCGTGCCCATGAGCGCGGTCATGGCGAGCGCGGCGCGGCGCTCAGCCCGCCAGTGGCGGCGCGCGCCCAGGAACCCGAGGGCGGCGAACGCGACGGCGAGCGCGCGGCGCACCCCGTCCACCCAATCATGGCCGTACTGCCACGTGAAATACTGCAGATAGTTGAGGAGTTGTTGGCCGTACAGCGCGAGCGTATGGCCGGGATTGTCCGGGCCGGGCAGGTACATCGGGTTATCGAAGATCGAGGGTTTTGCGAACTGCGCGCGCGTCAGCACGGCCTGAAGCGCGGGCCACGTCGTCGGCTCACCCTCATTCAAGTACGGCGCGAAGTGGGCCCGGATCGGCAGGAAGAGGTCCACACTCGTTCCCACGATCGCGACGAGCGCCGCCGCGCCGAGGAAGCGCGGGCGGATGAGCACCCGTGGATCGCACGCCAACACGTAGACGAGCACCGCGGGCGCGACGAGGATCCCCATCAGCTGGTTCGTGGCCGTGAGCGCGAGCAGGTAGACGATCAGGACGAGCAGGTTGTCCCGCCGGCCGCCCGCTGGCTGATCGGCCCACCGTACGGTCAGCCATAGCAGGAGCGCGATCGACAGCACACTGACCGTATAAACCTTCTCGCTCACGACCGACTGGTTCCACACCGTGAACGCGGTGGCCCCGACCAGCGTACCCGAAGCCGCCGTGAGCTGCCGCGCCCAGGTCGGGGGCACGATGGGGCGGAGCCAGCGTTCGGCAATGAGGAACCAGCATCCCGCCGCCGCCGCGCTCGTCGCGGCGCCGAAGAGGTTGATGCGGCGAGCGTAGTCCGCGCCGAGCGGGAGCAGCCCCCAGGCGTGCGCGAGGATCACGAACAGCGGGTTGCCTGGGGGGTGCGGAATGCCGAGCGCGTGCGCGGCGGTGATGTACTCGGAGGCGTCCCAAAACTGTGTTGTCGGGGCAAGCGTCAGCACGTAGAGCGCCAGCGCGCAGACCGCGACTCCGGCCGCGATGGCGTACGGGGGAGACTCAGCGATCGGGGAGGTGGTGTGCCGGTCGTTCATGGTTTCGCCCGCTTGGCTAGTGTCGGAACTGACGAATCCCGGTGAACACCATCGCGAGGCCTGCCCGATCGGCCGCGGCGATGACCTCGGCATCCTTCACCGAGCCGCCCGGCTGAATGATCGCGCGCACCCCAGCCTGGGCCGCCTCCTCTACCCCGTCCGCGAACGGAAAGAACGCGTCGGAAGCTAACACCGCACCCCGCGGGTCGTGGCCCTGCTGGCGCGCCTTGTGAACCGCTAGGAACGAGGCGTCCACCCGTGACGTCTGGCCCGCGCCGATGCCGATCGCCGCCTCGTCGCGGGCGAGGAGGATCGCGTTCGACTTGACGGCGCCCACCGCTGCCCAGGCGAACCGCAAGTCGCGCCATTCGGGCTCGCTCGGCGGGCGCCGTGTCACGACCTTCCACCCCGCTTCGTCCGCCGCCTGCGCGGCGCGGGAGCGCTGTTGCACCAGGAACCCCCCCCGGATCCGCTTGTAGTCCCACCCGGCCGCCTCCCCGACGCCGAGGCGCACCACGCGCAAGTTCTGCTTCGCGGCGAACACCCGCAGCGCCTCGTCCGCGAACGCGGGAGCGACCACGACCTCCACGAACAGCTCCCGCATCGCCTCCGCTACCGCGCGATCGAGGGCGACGTTCGAGGCGATAACGGAGCCGAACGCGGACGTGCGATCGGTAGCGAGGGCGCGCTCGTACGCTTCGCGCGGCGAGCGCCCCAGGGCGATGCCACAGGGAGTCGTGTGCTTGATGATGGCGCACGCGGCCCGGTCCGCTCCCGCCCACGGTGCGACGGCGCTGAGCCCCGCGTCCAGGTCGAGCAGATTGTTGAAGGAGAGCTCCTTCCCCTGGAGCTGCTCCAAGTCGCGGATCCCGGGCTCGGGACCCGCGTAGAGCGCCGCCGCCTGATGGGGGTTCTCGCCGTAGCGCAGCTCCTGGCGGCGTTCCAGCGCCACCGTGATGCGCTCGGGCCAGCCCGGTGCATCCTGAGTCAAGTAGGCGTGGATCGCGGCGTCGTAGGCGGCCGTGTGCGCGAACACCTTGGCGGCGAGCTCCCGGCGGAGCGCGGGACCGCCGGCCCGGCCCGCGTCCCCGCTCTTGAGCGCGGCGAGCACGACCGCATAGTCATCCGGATCGACGACAACGAACACGTCCTCGTGATTCTTGGCTGCCGAGCGGAGCATCGACGGGCCGCCGATATCGATCTGCTCGATCGCCTGGGCGAAGGTGACGCCCGGTCGGGCAACCGTCTCGCGAAACGGATAGAGATTGACGGCGACGAGGTCGATCGGGACGATCCCGTGCTCCGCGAGCGCGGCGCGGTCGCCCGGGTGCGCGCGCCGCGCGAGCAGACCGCCGTGCACCTTCGGATGCAGGGTCTTCACGCGGCCGTCCATCATCTCCGGGATCCCCGTCACGCGCTCGATCGGAATCGCCGGCACGCCGGCCGTGCGGAGCGTCTCCGCCGTCCCGCCCGTCGAGACGATCTCCCAGCCCAGCGCGACGAGCTCGCGGGCAAACTCGACGATGCCACGCTTATCCGAAACCGACAGCAGCGCTCTCACCAGCTCTCGGCGATCGCGCGAACCACGTCCGCGAGGCCTGCCACGTCCTTCAGATCCACGACCTCGACGGGGGAGTGGGAGTAGCGCAGCGGCCATCCGAGCGCGACGTCGACGACCCCGTACGGCGTGAAGACGGAGCCATCGTTGCCGCCGTTCGTCGTGCCGTACTGGAGTGCCACGCCCCGCGCCCGCGCGAGCGCCAGGAGCGAGTCCACGTAGGCCGGCGGCGTCACCGAGGAGTTGTCGAGCGCCCGCACGACGCCGCCCTGGCCGAGGGGAGCCACGGCGAAATTGGGCGGCTCGAGGGGGGAGTCGGCGGACACGAATGTGTCGATCGCGTGTACCCGCCGCACGGTCGTGCCGAGCGCCGCGGCCGCTACGGCCGCGCCTTCCAGCCCGATCTCCTCCCGCACACTCCAGATGAAGATCACCTGGTGCTTGAGCGCCGTGCGGTCCAGGTGACGCAGCGCGATGATCTCGGCGGCATCCCCCACCCGGTCGTCGAACGAGCGGCCAATCGCGCGCGTGCCGGCGAGCCGAACGAATTGCTTGGGCATCGTCACGGTCGCCCCGGGGCGCACCCCCCGCGCCAGCGTGGCGGCCCGCGTCGTGGTGCCTAGGTCGACGCGGAGCGGCGGTGGGGTACGGCGCACGAACCCGGAATCGCGCGGGAGGAAGATGCCCGGCACGTCGCCCTGGGCAGTGTGCACCAATGCTGGCTCGGCCTCGAACAGCGAGGTGAAGAACCCCCCGCGCGTCTCAAGCTCGAGCGATCCGTCATCGCGAATCGCGGACACGCGGAAGCCGATCTCGTCGAGGTGCGCGACGAACACCACCAGCGGATTCCCCTGGCCCACCTTCACCCACAGGTTCCCGGCGGTATCGGTCTCGCTCTTCGCCCACGGCGGCAAGAGCTGCTTCACCGCCTCGCGTACCGGTCCCTCCGCGCCGGACACCCCGTAGACTCCGATGAGTTGGGCCAGCACGGCCTGCGCTTCGGTGATGCGCTGGTCGCCTTGCGCCGAGAGCCGCGAGACCGAAGCGACGCCGAGCGCGGTCGCCGCGAGTGCGAGCCCCAGAGACCGCGCGGGCGCTCTCATCGTCCCTCGAGCCACGTGGCGACCTCCTGCGCCAGGGCCTCCGCGTCCTTCAGCGCAACCGTCTCGACCGGAGTATCCGGGTGGCGGGTCGCGAGCTGGACCGTCTTCGTCTCCGCGAACGGCCCGAGCAGCGCCTGGACGCTTGCGAGCCCGGCGTTCTGCGCGTACTGGCTCTGCACCGTGAAGGCGACCACGACACTGCCCTTCACGTTCGGCTTCGCGAGCAGCGCGGCGACGACGGCCGCACAGGCGGCGCGGCGCCCGGCCGCCGGGGCCGCGAGCAGCCGCTCCCCATAGCGCTGCGGCTGCTTCGCGAGCGCCACGGGAGCGAGCACGTCGATGCCGAGTGCGCGCGCGTCGGCCGCCGAGCTCGCGCCGAGGTCCACGTAGGCGTTGTCCACAGTGAATAGGGGATCCGGGGCACCCGGCCCCACCCGGCCCCGCGTCAGGTGCACGGACCTGACCGCCACGACCCCGGGCACCGCGCCCCGGGTCCCGAACACCGTCACGCGATGGCCCTCGAGCTGCTGGTCAAACAGGGGAGCCGTCGCGCGTCCGCCCACCCGCCGGAGCAGCAGGTAGCCCTCCGGTGTGATGTTGCCGACCACGTAGCCGACTTCGTCGAGGGGGCAGGCGAGCAGTCGCTTCGGCGTGCCCTGGCCGAGGGCGAGCACCACGTTGCCCGCGCGATCGCGCGTGCTGCCGGGAAGGAGGGTGACGAGCGAGTCGGTCATCGCTTGCTCGAGCCCCGTGACGGCGGTCATGCTTGCGAAGCGGAAGGCCAGTGCGTCGACCCCACTCGCTTGGGCGGCCGCCGGATGCGGCGCAAGGGCGCCGAGGAGCGCGATGGCCAGAGCGAGGGCCTGCCTGCGGTGCCGCCGCCCCCCCGACCTATTCGAGTTCCAGGCCACGTGTGTCTCCCGTGACAAAGGTCGAACCGGTGGCGAACAGCCGCACCGGGCGCTCCGGTACGCCGAGTCGCGCGAGCGCGAGTACCGCCGCTGGCAACAGCCGATGCTCCACCTCGAGCACGCGCTGGGCGAGCGAGTCCGCCGTGTCGCCGGGTCGCACCGGCACGGGCCACTGCGCGAGGATCGGGCCGCGGTCGAACTCTTCGTCCACGTAGTGAACCGTCGCACCCGAGACCGCGGCGCCGCTCGCGAGCACCGCCTGATGGACGCGACGCCCGTACATCCCGACGCCGCCGAACGCGGGGAGCAGCGCCGGATGGATATTAATCAGGCGCCAACGAAACCGCGCGACCGCGGCGGGCGGGACGCGTTTCAGGTAGCCCGCGAGGACCACGAGGCGAGCGTCCGCGGCGGCTGCCCCGAACGCTGCGGCATCCGACGGATCGGCCAGCACCGCCGTCGCGATGCCCGCCCGGCGGGCGACGTCGAGCGCCCCGGCGTCGGTGCGGCTCGAGACCACGCGCTCGACGCGCGCGAGCGGCGAGGCGCGGAGGGCATCGAGCAGCGCGGCGAGGTTCGTGCCGCTCCCCGACACGAACGCGGCTACCGAGACCGGCGTCACTGCGTGCAGGGCGTGAGCGACGCAGGCCGCGCGCCCCGCGTCACCGCCAGCGTGAACGGCCCGGTCGCGCGCCGCTCGCTGCTCGTCACCACGATGAAGTAGTCACCTGTCTCGCGAAAGCGCACGGTCAACCGCGCGTTACAGCGGCCTCCCGAATCGTCGTCCTGCGGCGGCGTGCCGGGGATGCCGGGGCCGACGAGAAAGAGGTAGGCGTCAAAGGCGTCCGACAGCAAGTCGATCGTCACCGTCTCGCCGCGCCGGCCCGGAAGCCGCCACTGCTGCGCGTAGGTGCTCTCGGCCGGGAGGAGCAGATCGCTGCGCACCAGCGAGTCCCGCACCGTGTCGCCCACTGCCACGGTGCCACGCGGTGCCCGGCGCGAGGGGGACGCCGGGCGTGCCGCCGTCGGCTTCCGCTGCGCGCCGAGCGCGGCGGGCGCGACGGGCGCGAGCACGAGGAGCACCACCAGTCCCCACGGCTTCATGGCGCCCCGCAATCTGCCGGGGCTACGCCGCACGCACAATCTCGGCCGCCGCGGTCGCGAGGTCCGCCACGACCGGAATGCCCAGTGCCTGCGCCTGGGCCGCATGACCGGCGCCGTGCCCCGTGGCGACGAGCAAGGCGCGGCCGCCGAGCAGGCGCGCTGGCGCGACATCGCTCAGACGATCACCCACCCAATAGGAGCGCGTGCAGTCCACGGCGAGCGCCGTGGCGGCGTCCCGGAAGAGCCGGAGGCCCGGCTTGCGGCAGTCGCACGCGCCGGTGATCGCGGGGTGATGGGGGCAGAAGTAGGCGGCGTCCAGATGCGCGTCGTGCGCCGCGAGCAGCTCGGCGAGGCGGCGCTGTACGGCGCCGTAGGCGGCCGCGTCGTACACGCCGCGCGCGATCCCCGACTGGTTCGACACCGTGATCACGAGCCAGCCCGCCCGGTTGAGCTGATGGATCGCGTGCGCGGCGCCGGGCAGGAGCTGCACCTTGCCCGGCTCGTGCAAGAACCCCGGATCCTCGACGATCGTCCCATCCCGGTCGAGAAACACCGCCCGGTGAGTCGGTCGCGCATCAGCCATCGAGCGCGGCCCGCACCGCGGCGGCGACGGTCGGGAGCTCGTCGGAGGAAATCGTGCGAGGATCGAGCACGACGCGGTCGGCGGCGATGCGGGCGATGATCGGCGGGTCGTGCTGCCGCAAGCGCGCGGTCAGGGCGTCGGGCGTCAGCTGCCGCGAACTCACGCGCACGAGCCACGTCCTGAGCTCGACGCCCGGGAACGACCCGCCACCCACCTCCGATGCACCCTCGCTGACCTCCGCACCGACGCCCACGCCGCGTTGCAGCGCCTCGGCGCGCCGCTCGAGCTGCGCGATGTCCTCCGTCAACATCCGGAGCACCGGGATTTCGGTGCGGGCGCGCTCGGGATCCCGATACAACGCGAGCGTCGCCTCGAGCGCCGCCAGCGTGAATTTGTCCGATCGCACGGCGCGGGCGAGCGGATCCTTGCGGCAGGGCTCGATCGCTGCCCGCGTACCGAGCAGGATCCCCGCCTGCGGGCCCCCGAGCAGCTTGTCGCCGGAAAAGGCCACGACATCGACGCCACTCGCGAGCGCTTCCTGCACGCTGGGCTCACCGGCGAGCCCCCACGCCCCAAGGTCGAGGAGGAGTCCGCTCCCCAGGTCGTACAGACTGGCCGCGCCGCGCGCCCGGGCGACACTCGCGATCTCCTGCGCCGCCACCTCGGCCGTGAAGCCCGTGACCTGGAAGTTGGAGCGATGGACTTTGAGGAGCAGCCTGGTCTCGCTACTGACGGCTGCCTCGTAGTCGCGGAGGTGGGTGCGGTTGGTGGTCCCGACCTCGACCAAGGTGGCGCCGGAGCGCGCCATCACGTCCGGGATTCGGAACGCCCCGCCGATCTCCACCAGCTCGCCGCGCGACACGATCGCCTCCCCACCGCGCGCCAGCGCGGAGAGGGCGACCAGCATGGCGCCAGCGGCGTTGTTCACGACCACGGCGTCTTCGGCGCCCGTGAGCTCGACCAGGAGGTCGCGACACAGGGAGTGGCGCGATCCGCGGGCTCCGCGCGCCACATCGTATTCGAGGTTCGAGTAGCCGGCGGCGATGCGCGTCATCGCCGCGATCGCCACCCGCGCGAGCGGCGCTCGGCCGAGGTTCGTGTGGAGCACCACGCCCGTGGCGTTGATCACGGGCCCGAGCGATGGCGTCGCGAGCCGGTGCACACGCGCGAGGACCGCCGCGCCCCAGCCCTCGGGCGGCGCGCCGCCCCCAGCGGCGCGCGCCGCTTCGACCGTCTCGCGCACGGCCCGCACGACGAGGCTACGCGGATGCGCGGCGACGAGCCCCGCCACATCGGGTTCGGCGAGCAGCGCGTCCACCGCCGGCAGATGGCGCCGGGGATCGGTCATGGCGGTGGCCTCGGGGGCAACCGGGCCTTGGTCGTGTCGTGGGCGACCGGTTTGGGGATGGGCACAACCAAGACGCCCTGCCCGTCGGCGGCCGCGCCGCTCAGATTCGTGGCGCCGCGCACCCGCACGAGGTACTTGGCCCCGGGCGTGAGCACCGGCACCGTCTGCACGACGAGCCGGTCATAGGGGACGGGCCGCCGGCTCAACAGCTGGCGCAGGCGGGCCGTGTCGACCTTGGCGGTGGCCGTGTCCCGGCGCGCCGCCGCGCCGGCGGGCGGCCGCTGGGCTGGCGGTGGCGCGCCCGGGCGCGCCGCGGTATCGCGGCGGGCCGTGGTATCGCGCAGACGCTTGAGCGAGTCGGCCAGGGCCCGCACGCGTGCTTGGATCGAGTCGAACCGCGCCGGCGTGTACACCGCGCGCACGGCGACCGGCGTCGTATCAGGGAGCGCGAACACGCGGACGGCGGCCGTGTCCGGCGCCCGTCGCGGGTCGAGCGGTGCGGAGAAGGCAATACGCAGCGTGACCGAGTCCACCGGATCGACCGTGCGCACGCGCGGACCAAGCGTGTCGTGTACGAAGGGCCAGAGAAGCACGTGCGCGCTCGAGTCCACCGTCACCGTGACGGTGTCGAACGCCTCACGCCGGTCCTGGTGGCGATTGTTGTTCTGATCCTCGATGGCCCAGACGCGGTAGCGGCCGGGCGGGATGGCCGGGAGCTGGAAATCCCCGGCCGAATCGGACAGCGTGACATACGCGATGGTATCGGGCAACGGGGCGGCGCGGATCACGGCCTGAGCTAGGAGCCGTTGCTCCACCCACAGGAGCACCGTGCCCGAGAGCGCGGCGCTGGGCAGCGCAGGGCCGGTCGAAAACACGACCGTGGTGCCACTCTTCATGATGTTGCGCCGCAGGTCGCTGATCCCCGGCAACACCTGCAGGTGATACACGCGGTTGGGCTTCCACCCTTCCTCGGGCGCGATGTGGATCGCCGTACGATGCCACGACACCTTCACGTTCCCGCTCACGGGCGAGAGCACGATCTTCTGGGCCAGCCCCGTGATCGCCCCGGCAACGCCGCGGGTGCCCGGCATCTCGTCGATCACCTCGTCGAACGCGACGATGGCGTCGCCCTTGAGGTCAGGCCGGACCGCTCCGGACTCGGGAACGGTCCGGAGGATCGCGGGCGGCGTCGTCCGGGGAGGACCACCCGGCGGCTCCCCTTGATACGCACAGGCCCCGAGGAGGGCGCTTAGGAGCAGCCCAGCGATCTGCGCTTGTCGGCCAGCACGCGTTGCTGGTCGCGCCACGCCCGCTCCTTCTCGCGCTCCTTGGCGACCACCTCGGCGGGCGCCCGCGCGACGAACTGCTGGTTGGTCAGCTTCGCGGCGAGCTTCGCAAGCTGGTCGTCGAGGCGGCTCAGCTCGGTCGAGAGGCGCTGACACTCTTGCTGCAGGTCGATCGCGCCCGTGAGCGCGACGAACACTTCGCTGCCGTCGCCCAAGACGGCATGGGCGCCCACGCCCCCGGGACGGCCGTCGAAGGTGAGGTTTTCGAGCTGCGCGAGGCGTCGGATGGTCTCGCTCTCGAGCTCGAAGCTCGAGCGCTCGTCCCGCCCGCGCGGCGTGATCATCGCCTGGAGGCGGACCTGGGGCGGGATGCGATACTCGGCTCGGATGCTGCGGATCTTGTCGACCACCTCCTGCACCAACCGGAAGCGGCGCTCGAGCGCCGCGTCGACAAGCTCCGGCCGATGCGCCGGCCAGGGGGCCTGGGCGAGCAGCTCGTCGGGCGCTCGCCCCGGCAGCTTTTGCCACAGTTCCTCGGTGATGAACGGGACGACGGGGTGCAACAGGCGCAACGCAACGTCGAACGCGTACGCAAGCACCGCTTGGGCGGCGGCGGCGCTGGGACCCCGTCCCACGAGGCGCGGCTTCACCGCCTCGAGGTACCAATCCGCCAGATCCCCCCAGACGAACTCGTAGCACGCCTTGGCCGCGTCATCGAGGCGAAACTGTTCCAGATGGGCCGTCGTCGTCGCGACGGCGTGGTTGGCGCGCAACAGGATCCAGCGGTCGGCGAGCGGCAGGTCCGCTGCCTCGAAGGCGGCGACCGGCCGCACATCTTCGGGCAGCTGGCTCAGGATGAACCGGCCGATGTTCCAGAGCTTGTTCGCGAAGTTCCGCCCCGGGGCGAACGTCGCCTCGAGGTCGCTGGGATCGAGGATCAGATCGGACCCGAGGGAGACCCCGGCGATCGCCGTCCAGCGCAATGCGTCGGCGCCGTACAACCGGACGACGTCGAGCGGGTCGATCCCGTTGCCCAGCGATTTCGACATCTTACGGTGCTGGGTGTCGCGCACGGTGCCGTGGAGGTACACGGTCTCGAACGGCTTGCCGCCCATGAAGTGGCAGCCCGCCATGATCATGCGGGTCACCCAGAAGAATAGAATCTCGGGCGCCGTCACCAGGGTCTGGCCCGGGTAGAAGCGCGCCAAGTCCGGCGTGCGCTCCGGCCACCCGAGCGTGGCGAACGGCCACAACCACGACGAGAACCAGGTGTCGAGCACGTCGGGATCCTGCTCCACCGGGCCGCCGCATGTGCGGCAGCGTTTCGGATCTTGGCGGTCCGCCCACCGCTCGCCGCACTTGGTGCACGTGAACACGGGAACGCGGTGCCCCCACCACAGCTGCCGCGAGATGTTCCAGTCGCGAATGTTCGCTAGCCAATGCTCGTAGGTGGCGCCCCACCGCTCGGGGACCAGGCGGATCTCCCCGGCGTGATACGCTCGCACTGCGGGCTCGGCCAGCGGCTTCATCTTCACGAACCATTGGTCGGAGAGCCGCGGCTCGACCACCGAGTCGCAGCGATAGCAATGCCGCACCGCGTGCTGGTAGGGCTCGATCTTCTCGAGCTGGCCGCGCTCCTTCAACAGGTCCACGATGCGCTCCCGCGCTGCGAAGCGATCGAGATCGGCGAGCGACTTGGGCACGCGCGTGGGGTGCTGCATGCGTCCGTCCTCGGTCATGACGAGCGGCATCTCGAGCTTATGGCGCTGCCCAATCTCGAAATCGTTCGCATCGTGCGCCGGCGTCACCTTGACCGCGCCGGTGCCGAAGCTCGGCACGACGGCGTCGTCGGCGAGGATGGGGACCGGCAGGTCGATGATCGGGACCCGGGCGGTCTTGCCGACGAACCCGGCGTAGCGCGCGTCCTGCGGGTGCACCGCCACCGCGGTGTCGCCGAGCAGCGTCTCGGGGCGCGTCGTCGCCACGGTAAGGAAGGGTGCGGGGCCCCCCTCGACGTGATAGCGGATGAAGTAGAGCTTCCCGGCTTCGTCGCGGTACTCGGCCTCCTCATCCGACAGCGCCGTCAGGCAGCGGGGGCACCAGTGGATCACCCGGTGCCCGCGATAGATCAGCCCCTCCTCCCACAAGGCCACGAACACCTCGCGCACGGCGCGCGAGTAGGCCGGGTCGAGTGTGAAACGCGTGCGGCTCCAGTCGCACGAGGCGCCAATGTGTTTCAGCTGTTCGACAATCGTGCTGCCCGTCTCGCGCACGAACTGTTCGACCCGCTCCACGAACGCCGCCCGCCCCAGGTCGAACCGCGTCTTGCCTTCCTTGGCGATGAGCCGCTCCACCACGTTCTGCGTGGCGATGCCCGCATGGTCGGTGCCGGGCAGCCACAACGCTTCGCGGCCCCGCATCCGCTCGAACCGGATGAGCACGTCTTGCGTCACGACGTTCAGCCCTTGGCCCATGTGCAGCACGGCGGTGACGTTGGGCGGCGGGATCACGATCACGTACGGGCGCTTGGCGGACTCGGCGTGCGCGCTGAACACACGGGCGTCGAGCCAGCGCTGATACAGCGGGCCTTCGACGACGTGCGGATCGTACTGCGGCGGGAGCGCGAACGCTTTCGTGGTCATTCCTTATATAAAGCTAGACGGGGCACGGGGCCGGGCGGCAGGCGTGGGGCAGGGAGCGCGCCGACGCGCGGCAGCGGTGCCCTCCCAGTCTGCCCGCCCCGGGCGGGCGGCCGCCTGTCCGTTCGGCACGCGTGGCGCTAGAATACGTCCCGATGGCCGATGAATCAAACGTGCTCCCCACGAGCCGCGTCGCGCGCTGGATCGCCGTCGCCGGGCTGATCGCGTTCGCCGTCGCGCTCTACTTCCGCGACGGCCGCCGTTTGCCCCCGGTGACGGCGAGTTCCGCCGCCCCGGCGGCCCCCCAACCCACCCGCTGACCGGATGGTCGCTGCCGAAATCCGCGTGACCCTCCCGGACGGGAGCGAGAAGCGCGTCCCCAGGGGCTCGACCGGCGCCGATCTGGCGAAGGCGATCGGGCCGGGACTCGCGAAGGCGGCGCTCGCCGCCCGCGTGGACGGGCAGGTGTGGGACCTGACGCGCCCCCTGCCCGATGGGGCCACAGTCGCGATCATCACCGACAAGGACCCGCAGGCGCTCGACGTGCTGCGGCACTCCGCCGCGCATGTGCTCGCGACCGCGGTGCGGCAGCTGTTCCCGCACGCGAAGATCGGGTTCGGCCCGCCGATCGAGGACGGCTTCTACTACGACTTCGAGGTGCCAACGCCGTTTGGCCCCGATGACCTGGAGCGGATCGAAGCCAAGATGCGCGAGGTCGTCGCAGCCGACTACCCGTTCGGGCGCGAGGAGGTAGATCGCGCCGAAGCGAAGCGGCGCTTCGCGGACGACCCCCTGAAGCTCGAGCGCATCGACGACCTGGGCGCGAACGAAGTGATCTCCGTCTATACCGACGGCCCGTTCGTCGACCTGTGCCGCGGGCCCCACCTCCCGAGCACCGGGCGGCTCAAGCACTTCAAGCTGCTCCACGCCGCCGGCGCCTACTGGCGGGGCGATGAGCGGCGCCAGATGCTGCAGCGCATCTACGGCACGGCGTGGTTCACGAAGGACGACCTGGACACCTACCTGCGGCGGCTCGAAGAAGCGAAGAAGCGCGATCACCGCGTGCTCGGGAAGCAGCTCGACTTGTTCTCGATCCAGGAGGATGCCGGGCCCGGGCTGATCTTCTGGCACCCCAAGGGGGCCGTCCTCCAGTTCCAGCTGCGGCGCTTCATCGAGGACACGCTCCTCGCCCGCGGGTACGATCTGGTGTACACGCCTCACGTGACGCGCGAGCAGCTGTTCCTGCGCTCCGGCCACCTGCCGCTCTACGCCGACAACCAGTTCCCGGCCATGGCGGCGGGGGAAGGCGAAGCGGAGACCGTGCGCTACCGCGTGAAGCCGATGAATTGTCCGATGCACATCCTCATATACGCCGCGCAGCAGCGCAGCTACCGCGACCTGCCGCTCCGCCTGGCGGAGATCGCGAACGTGTACCGCAACGAACGCTCGGGCACGCTGCACGGGATGCTGCGGGTGCGCGGGCTCACGATGGACGACGCCCACATCTTCCTGCGCGCGGACCAGATCGAGGACGAGATCTTCCAGTTGCTCGACATCGTCGAGCTCGTGCTCGGCAAGACGTTCGGCCTCTCCTACCGCCTCGATCTCGCCACGCGCCCCGCCAAGAAGCTGGGCACCGATGCCACCTGGGACGAGGCCGAGCGCGCGCTCGAACAGGCGCTCAAGCACCGCGGCGCCACGTATCGCCTCGACCAGGGAGGCGGGGCGTTTTACGGGCCCAAGATCGACATCAAGTTCACCGACGCCATCGGCCGCGAATGGCAGGGCGCCACGATCCAACTCGACTTCGAGCAGCCCGAACGGTTTCAGCTCGAGTACACGGGTGACGACAACCGGCCTCACCGACCGGTCATGATCCACCGCGCCATCTACGGCACGCTCGAGCGGTTCGTCGGGTTCTTGATCGAACACTTCGCGGGGGCGTTTCCCCTGTGGCTCGCCCCGGAGCAGGTGCGCGTGCTGCCCATCTCGGAGGCCCAGGCGCCGGCGGCGCGCGCGCTGCACGCGCAGCTGCGGGCGGCCGGGATCCGCTCGCATCTCGACGAGCGCCACGACACGTTGAACTACCGGATCCGTGACGCCGAGCTGCAGAAGGTGCCCTACATGGCAGTGGTGGGGCAGCGCGAAGCCGACGCCCACGGCGCGGCGGTGCGCGTGCGGGGGGCGGGCACGAAGCAGGTGATCCTCCCCGTGACCGATTTCGTCGCGCGGCTGGAGCAGGAGATCCGCGCGCGCGCACTGGAGCCGTCGATTCGTTAGCTTGAGATGAACCCGGGGGTACGAGACATGTCGGACAGCACCACTCCGGTCATCGTGAGCGCCGTGCGGACGCCCGTCGGGAAGTACCTGGGCGCCTTCGCCGCACTGCCCGCGCCTCAGCTCGGCGCGCTCGTGATCCGCGAAGCCACGCGCCGCGCCCGCATCGAGCCCGGTGCCGTGGATGAGGTGATCATGGGCAACGTGCTCCAGGGCGGGGTGGGGCAGGCGCCCGCGCGCCAGGCCGCGATCCACGCCCACCTGCCCGGCACGGTGCCCGCGCTCACCATCAATAAAGTCTGCGGCTCGGGCCTCAAGGCGGTGATGCTCGCCGCACAGGCGATTCGGGCGGGCGACGAGCACTGCGTCGTCGCCGGCGGGATGGAGTCGATGTCCAACGGCCCGCACTACGTCTACGGCATGCGCGCCGGGATCCGGGCGGGGAACAGCGAGCTGGTGGACGGCACCATCCACGACGGGCTGTGGGACTCGTTCTCCAACAGCCACATGGGGAACCTCGCCGAGTACACGGCGAAAAAGGCGGGGATCTCCCGGCTCGATCAGGACCGCTTCGCGCTCGCGAGTCATCAAAAGGCGGTCGCGGCGATGGAGGCGTGCCGCTTCAAGGCGGAGATCCTGCCGGTCGAGGTGCAGCGCAAGACGGGCCCGAGCGTGATCGACAAGGACGAGGGCCCCCGCAAGGAGACGTCGCTCGAGGCGCTCGCGGCCCTGAAACCCGTGTTCGACAAGGCGGGGACCGTGACGGCCGGGAACGCCCCGGGCCTGAACGACGGCGCCAGCGCGCTCGTCGTGACGTCACTCGCCTTCGCGAAGACGCACGGCCTCGCGCCGCTCGCGCGCATCACGGCCTACGCGACCAGCGGCGGCGAGCCCAAGGACCTGTTCTTCGCCCCGATCGCCGCCGTGCAGCGCCTCATGGCGAAGGCCGGGACCGAGATCGGCGACTACGACTTGATCGAGGCGAACGAGGCGTTCGCCGTCCAGGCGCTCGCCAACGGGCGGGCGCTCGGCTGGGATTGGGATCGGGTCAACGTGAACGGCGGCGCCATTGCCCTCGGGCACCCGATCGGCGCCTCTGGTGCGCGCGTGCTCACGACCCTGCTATATGCCCTGAAGGACAAGCACCAGACGACCGGCCTCGCCACCCTGTGTCTCGGAGGCGGGAACGCCGTAGCCCTCAGCGTGGAGATGCTCTGATGCAGGCGCACACCGCCCCCCTGTCCTCCGACTCCCGCGCCGCGCGCGCCGCCCGCGCCACGCGCTCGCTCGCCGTCGTGCTCGGCGCCGCCCTGGTCGCGCTCGCGGCCCAGTTCGCCATCCCGCTCCCCGGGACGCCGGTGCCGCTGACGCTGCAACCGCTCGCCGTGCTCGTCGTCGGCGGGTTGCTCGGTCCCGAACTCGGCGCGGGCGCCCTGCTCGTCTACCTAGCGCTCGGCGCCGCGGGGCTCCCCGTGTTCACGCCGTACGGGCTCCCGGGCATCGCCCGCCTGCTCGGACCGACGGGCGGCTATCTGCTCGCCTACCCGGTCGCCGCGTTCGCGATCGGGAAAGTGGTGGGCGACCGCGGGCGCTGGGGCGCGGTGAGCGTCGGCGCGCTCACCGGGCTCGTGTTGATCCACGTGGGGGGGCTCGCCCAGCTCCTCCTCCTCACCGGGAGCGCGGCTGGTGCGGTGCGCCTCGGCACGCTCCCCTTCCTCCTCGGTGACGCCCTGAAGCTGGCGGTCGCCGTGCTGATTCTAAAACCGACGATCGGCCCGGTGCGCGCGCGCCTATGACGGCGCGCGTTTCGTTTGCGGGGCGCGCCCGAGCGGCCGCGGTCGCCGTCGCCTGGATCGTGGCGTTCGCGCTGGTGGGCGGGGGAGCCAGTTGGACCCTCGAGCAGCTGCACCTGCATCCCGACCCCTCCTGGTGGCTCGCCTGGGGCGCGCTCACGGCGGCTGCGGGCTTCGGGCTCGCCACCTGGGTCGTGGGCCGGGTGCTCGACCGGCGCTCCTGGGAAGAGTTGGGTTGGCGCCCGCGCATCGGCCTGCCCCGAAGCCTGGCGCTCGGCGTGGGGCTGGGAGCGGTGATGGCCGCGCTCGCTGTGGGGCTCGCGGTCGCAGCCGGCCACGCCGCCGTGACGACGCACCCTGGTGCGGCGGGCTGGGGCGCCGCCGCCCTGCCGCTCGGGACGGGCTTCCTGCTCGCCGCCCTCACCGAAGAGCTCATGTTCCGCGGCTATCCGTTGCGCCGGCTCGCCCACGCCCTCGGCCAGGCGCCGGCGACGGCGCTCGCCGCCGGCTGCTTCGGGCTCGCTCACCTCAGCAACCCGAGCGCCACCGCATTCTCCACCGTGAACGTCGCGCTCGCCGGCGTGTGGCTCGCGTGCGCGTTCTTCTCACCCGGCGCGATGCCGCTCGCCTGGGGCACCCACTTCGGCTGGAATGCGACCCTGGCGCTCGGGTTCGCGGCGCCGGTGAGCGGCTACGCGTTCCCGGTGCCGACGCTGGCGTACCGCCCCGGCCCGCATGGCTGGATCGATGGTGGCGCGTTCGGGCCGGAGGGCGGGATTGTCACCACGCTCGTGATGCTCGGCGGCGCCGCGGCGCTCATCGCCTGGACCCGGCGCGCGCCGCCGCCTGCGCCCGTGGCATGAGCCGCGTAGCCGTGGTGGGCGCGGGGACGATGGGGAACGGCATCGCCCACGTGTTCGCGCAGCACGGCTGGGACACGGTGCTGATCGACGTCGCCCCCGGACTGCTCGAGCGCGTGCTGGCGCTGATCCGCGCGAACTTCGACCGACAGGTGAAGAAGGGCACGGTCACGGGCGAGCAGCGCGACGCCGCGCTGGCGCGCATTCGCACGTCGCTGAGCCTCGACCCGGTCGCGGATGTCGAGCTCGTGGTCGAGGCCGCGACCGAGCAGCCCGCGATCAAGTTCCAGATCTTCCGCGACGTGGATCGGCTGGCGCCGCCCGACGCGCTGCTCGCGACCAACACCTCCGCCATCTCGATCACGACGATCGCCGCGCAGACGAAGCGGCCGGCTCAGGTGATCGGCATGCACTTCATGAATCCGGTGCCGGTGCTGCCACTCGTCGAGGTGATCCGCGGGCTCGAGACCTCCGACGAGACGACGCGGCGCACCTGCGAGATTGCGCAGGCGCTCGGGAAGACGCCAGTCGAGGTGCGCGATTATCCGGGGTTCGTGTCGAACCGCGTGCTCATGCCGATGATCAACGAGGCGGTGTTTTGCGTCATGGAAGGGGTGGCGACGCCCGAGGCGGTGGACACCGTGATGAAGCTCGGCATGAACCATCCGCTCGGACCGCTCGCCCTCGCCGACCTGATCGGGCTCGACGTCTGCCTCGCGATCCTCGAGGTGCTGCATCGCGATCTCGGCGACGACAAATACCGCCCGGCACCGTTGCTGCGGAAGCTGGTCGCGGCGGGGCGGCTGGGCCGCAAGAGCGGCCGGGGTTTCTATGGCTATCGCGATTGAGCCAGCCGGCCTGTCCGAGACGCAACGCCAGATCGTCGAGCTGGCCCGCGAGGTGGGGCGGACCCGGATCGAGCCGTTCGCGGCCGAGTGGGATCGCACCGCCCACTTCGCCCGCGACGCCATCGACGAACTCGGCCGGCTCGGGTTCCTGGGGATGTGCACGCCCGAGGCCTATGACGGCATGGGGCTCGACACCGTGACCTATCTGCTCGCCCTCGAGGAGATCGCCGCGGCGGATGCGAGCATCGCCCTCTCGCTGTCGATCCACAACGCCATTCCCACCACGATGCTGGTGCGCCACGGTAGCCCGGCGCAGCAGGAGCGCTGGCTCAAGCCGATGGCGCGGGGCGAGCGCCTGGCGGGATTCGCCCTGTCGGAGCCCGAATCCGGGTCCGACGCCGCCGCCCTGCGCACGCGCGCGGCGCGGGACGGCGACCACTGGGTGCTCTCCGGCACCAAGGCCTGGGCCACGAACGGCGCCACGGCCGACCTGATGATGGTGATGGCCCGCACCGCGCAGGGAATCTCCGGCTTTATTGTGCCCACAGATGCGCCGGGTTATCGTCCGGGGAAGCCGGAGGACAAGATGGGCCTCCGCGCCTCGAACACCGTCGCGCTGACGCTCGAGGACGTGCGGCTGCCCCACGACCACCTCGTGGGCGAGGACGGGGCGGGGTTCGGCTATGCTATGGAGGCGCTCGCCGTGGGCCGGCTGGGCATCGCGGTCCAGGCGGTCGGGATCGCGCGACGCGCGCTCGAGCACGCGGTCGCCTACGCGGCCGAGCGCCACCAGTTCGGCAAGGCGTTGCGCGAATTCGAGGGCGTGCAGTTCAAGCTCGCTGACATGGCCACGCGGGTGGAGGCCGCGCGCGCGCTGGCGCACGTCGCGGCGGCGCGGCGCGACCGCGGCGAGTCCATCATCACGGCCGCGAGCATGGCGAAGTTGTTCGCCTCCGAGACCGCGATGTGGGTCACGACCCAGGCGGTGCAGCTGTTCGGCGGGTACGGCTACATGCGCGACTTCCCCGTCGAGAAATTGTTCCGGGACGCGAAGGCGACGGAGATCTATGAAGGCACCAGTGAAATCCAGCGGATCCTTGTCGCCCGCGGGCTCTTCCCTCGAGCGTAGCGCCGCGCCGCGCCGCGCCGCGATCGCGAAGGGGCGGCGCCACTGTGTCTGAGCCGATCTACGTCGGCGGGGACCACGCCGGCTTCCAGCTGAAGCAGCAACTCGTGGGCGAGCTCCGCCGCCTCGGGTACGAGCCGGTCGACGTGGGCCCGGCGACGCTCGATCCGGCCGACGACTACCCCGACTACGCCCGCCCGGTCGCCGAGGCGGTCAGTGCGGGACGGGCGCGGCGCGGCGTGCTGACCTGCGGCACGGGGCTCGGGATGGCGTACGTGGCGAACCGATTCCCACGCGTGCGCGCGGCCGTGGCCTGGAGCCCGGAGATCGCCGCGCTGGCGCGCAAACACAACGACGCGAACGTGCTGGTCCTCCCGGCGCGGTTCGTGAGCGAGGAGGAGGGGATGGCGATCCTGCACACGTGGCTCGATACCACCTTCGAAGGCGGGCGCCACGAACGGCGCGTCGCCAAGATCGACGCGTGATCGACCGGCGCACCCCGCTTGCCAAAGCGGACCCCACGGTGTTCCAGCTCGTCCGCCGCGAGGTGGATCGGCAGGAGCACGGGCTCGAGCTGATCGCGAGCGAGAACTTCGTGTCCGTCGCGGTGCTCGAGGCGATGGGCACGGCGCTCACCAACAAGTACGCCGAGGGGCTGCCGAAGAAGCGGTACTACGGCGGCTGCGAGGTGGTGGACGAGGTGGAGCAGCTCGCGATCGACCGGGCCAAGGCGCTGTTCCACGCGGAGCACGTCAATGTCCAACCCCACGCCGGGGCGCAGGCGAACATGGCCGCCTACCTCGCGGTCGCCCGCCCGGGCGATGGGTTGCTCGGCCTCGCGCTGCGGCACGGCGGCCACCTCACGCACGGCGCCCCCGTGAACTTCTCGGGCACGCTGTTCCGGGCGACGCAGTACGGGGTGCGCGAGGACACCGGGCGGATTGACTACGACCAGGTCCGCGACATCGCGCGGCGCGAGCGGCCGCGTCTCCTGATCGGCGGTGGCTCGGCCTACGCCCGCATCATCGACTTCGCGGCCCTGCGGAGCATCGCCGACGAAGTCGGCGCGATCCTCATCGTGGACATGGCGCACTTCGCCGGGCTCGTCGCCGCGGGCATCCACCCGTCTCCCGTGCCGCACGCCCAGATCGTCACGACGACGACCCACAAGACGCTGCGCGGCCCACGAGGCGGCCTGATCCTCTGTCAGGAGCGGTTCGGCAAGGACGTGGACAAACAGGTGTTCCCGGGCCTCCAGGGGGGACCGCTCGAACACGTCATCGCCGCGAAGGCCGTGGCCCTGGGCGAGGCCCTGACGCCCGCGTTCAAGGTGTACGCGCAGCAGGTCGTGACGAACGCCCAGACGCTCGCCGCCGAGCTCGTGGCGCGTGGCTACGCCATCGTGTCGGGCGGGACCGATACCCACCTCATGCTCGTGGACCTCCGATCCAAGCGCGTGACGGGCAAGGAGGCCCAGGAGCTGCTCGACCGGGCCGGCATCACCGTCAACAAGAACACAATTCCTGGCGATCCCCAGACGGCGTTCGTGACGAGCGGGATCCGGATCGGCACGCCGGCCGTGACGACGCGCGGCTTTACCGAGAGGGAGATGCGACTCGTGGCGCAATTGATCGACACCGTGCTCACCCAGAAGGACTCCGCGACCGTGGCACGCGTGAAGGACGAGGTGCGCGAGCTGACGGACCAGTTCCCCCTGTACGCGGCGCCGGCCCGGGCCGCGGCGGTGGCCCACCATGGCTGAGGGCAGCGGCTCCTCGGGCCGGCCCCCCCGAGGCTCGGGATCCTTCACCGTGCATCCGGCGGAGGAGCTCGAGGTCTACTTCAACGAGGTGGCGCACGGTCGCCCCGTTGGCTTCGTCGCGTCTTCCAAGTGGAAACCGCCCACCGACATCTTCGAGACCGACGCAGCGCTCGTGATCTACATGGACATCGCAGGGATGCGCTCCGAGGACTTCAGCGTCGAGTACGCCGATGGCATCCTGACCGTCGCGGGCGAGCGCACGGCGCGCGCGCACCAGGGGAAGCCGCACTACCACGCGATGGAGGTGCAGGTCGGGCCATTCGAGCGGCGCTTCCGCCTGCCCGTGCCCGTCGATCCCGAAAGCATCCACGCCAGCTACGAGCAGGGCTTCCTCGAGGTCCGACTCACCAAACTCCCGGCCCGCCTCTCGGGGCCCCAATCGGTGCGGGTGCAGTAGGTGGACAGCCTCCCGGTCCTGCCGCTCGGTCAGCTCGTCGTGTACCCGCACGTCGTGCTGCCGATGGCGCTCACCGACCCCCACGCCGTCCAACTGATCGACGAGGTCGTGCAGGGGAACAAACGGCTGCTGCTCGGCGTGGTGAAGCCGGTCGGCGGGACGGAGCCGCCCGAGGGGGCGGTGATGCAGGCTCGCGCCGACGAGCTCTACGAAGTGGGGACGCTCGGCACCGTGGTGCGGATGCTCAAGCTGGGCGACGGCTCGGTACGCGTCATGGTGCAGGGCCTGGAGCGCGCCCGGCTCGTCGAGGTCGTGCCCGCCGAGCACTGGCTCGTGGCCCGCTACGAGACGCTCACCACGGTCCAGCCGGAAGACGCGCGCACCGAAGCCCTGAAGCGCACCGTGCACGCCCAGTTCTCCCGGGTGATCGATATCGCCCCCTACCTGGGTGAAGAGCTGCACGAGGTCCTGGTCGGGATCACCGACGCCGGCAAGCTCGCCGACTTCGCGGCCGCGAACCTGGACCTGGCGCTCCCAGCCAAGGCCGAGCTGCTCGCCCTCGACGACGTCAACCGCCGGCTCGAGCGGCTGGCCGAGCTGCTCGGCCAGGAGCTCCAGGTCCTCGAGGTGGGAAGCCAGATCCAGGAGAAGGTGCGCACGCGGCTCGATCAGAACCAGCGCGAATACGTCCTGCGCGAGCAGCTGCGCGTGATTCGCCAGGAGCTGGGGGAGGACGAGGGCGACGACGAGCTGAGCGAGCTGGGGCACCGCCTCGAGCAGGCCGGGCTCCACGAGGAAGCCAAGAAAGTCGCCGAGCGCGAGCTCAAGCGGCTGCGGCAGATGTCGCCGCAGTCGGCCGAGTACCACGTGGCCCGCACCTACCTCGAGGTGTTCGCGACGCTGCCATGGGATCGCACCTCGGACGACCGGCTCGACTTGAAGGCGGCCCGCGAGATCCTCGACCGCGACCACTACGACCTGAAGCCCGTGAAGGAGCGGATCCTCGAGTATCTCGCCGTGCGCACCCTGAACCCGACGGCGCGCGGCAGCATCATGTGCTTCGTCGGACCCCCCGGGGTGGGGAAGACGTCGCTCGGTCAGAGCATCGCGGAGGCCCTGGGACGGCGCTTTACCCGCGTGTCGCTCGGCGGCGTGCGCGATGAAGCAGAGGTGCGCGGCCACCGCCGCACCTACGTCGGGGCCCTCCCGGGACGCATCATCCACGCGCTGCAGCGCTGCGAGACGCGCAACCCCGTGCTGATGCTCGACGAAGTGGACAAGATGGGCTCCGACGTGCGCGGCGATCCAACGGCCGCCCTGCTCGAAGTCCTCGACCCGGCCCAAAACGGCGCCTTCGTGGACCACTACCTCGAGGTGCCGTTCGACCTCTCCGGCGCGATGTTCATCGCCACCGCCAACAGCCTGGCCCCGATCCCCGATCCCTTGCTCGATCGCATGGAGGTTCTCACCTTACCCGGGTACACGCCGGGCGAGAAGCTGGCGATCGCCAAGCGCTACCTGCTGCCGCGGCAACTGAAGGAGACGGGGCTCACGGGGGAGCGGGCGAGCGTCGCCGACGGCGCGCTCGAGCGGCTGATCGCCGAGTACACGCGGGAAGCCGGGGTGCGCCAGCTGGAGCGCGAGATCCAGGGCGTCTTGCGCAAGGCGGCGCTCGACGTGGTCGAGGGCCGGGCCGCGGCGGTCAAGATCACCGCCAAGACGCTCGAGAAGTACGCCGGCCAGCCCACGGTGCAGAGCGAGGTGGCGGGGCGGAGCCCCGAGGTGGGCGTGGCCACGGGCCTCGCGTGGACACCGGTGGGCGGGGACATCATGTTCATCGAGGCGATCCAGATGCCGGGCAAGGGCCAGATCACCCTCACCGGCCAGCTGGGCGACGTGATGAAGGAATCGGCGCAAGCGGCTTGGAGCCTGCTGCGGGCGCGCGCCGGCGCCCTGGGGATCCCGCTCGAGGCGTTCACGCTGAGCGACGTGCACCTCCACTTGCCGGCGGGCGCGGTGCCCAAAGACGGCCCGTCGGCGGGAATCGCGATCGCGGCGGCGCTCGCCTCGCTCTTGTGCCGCCGCCCGTCGCGGCACGACGTCGCGATGACCGGCGAGCTCACGCTGCGCGGGCGGGTGCTCCCGATCGGCGGGCTGAAGGAGAAGCTGACGGCGGCGGCCCGCGCCGGCGTGAAGACGGTGCTCGTGCCGGCGCGCAATCAGAACGATTTGGTGGAGGTCCCCGACGAAGTGAAACAGCTGCTCGAGATCAAGCTGGTCGAGACGATCGACGAGGTGTTGGACTACGCCCTGCTCGAGCCGCGCCAGGCCCGGCCCGTCGCGGTCCGAGCGCGGCCGTCGGGTCCGACGGAAGTCCGGCCGTGAACGACTTCGCGACGCTCGAAGAGGCCTTCCAGCGCATCGGCCAGCAGGATGGGCGCTACCACGAGCGCGCCTACGTGTTCGTCCTCGCCGCGCTCGAGTACGCCCAGACGAAGCTGCCAGCGCGACGCCACCTGGCGGGCCCGGAGCTCGCCTGGGCCTGCCGCGACTTCGCGCTCGAGCAGTTCGGGCTGCTCGCGCCGACCGTCCTGGCGCACTGGGGCATCACGAGCACCCAGGACCTGGGGAGCATCGTGTTCTCGCTCATTGACGTCGGTCTCCTGGCACGCCAGCCGAGCGACAAGCGCGAGGACTTCGAGCGGGTGTACGAGTTCGCGGAGGTGTTCCGCACGGGCTACCGCTGGCCCGGCGTGGCGCGCGGCTAGCGGGGGTCGGGGTCGGGGTCGGATCGGTCGAGGGGGTGCCGCATGGACGACGTCAGGACATGGCCCGCCTGCAGGAAGTGTCAGCAAGGTCTCCTCATCCCGTTATCGGATTACGGTCGCGACGGCGCGCCGATCACCTATAAGGCCTGGGTCTGCAGCAACCCGGACTGCGGCTTCAACATCCGCATCGATAACGGAGAGATCTCGTTCGGTCGCGCGATCGGCCAGAGCTTCAAGTAAGCTTGGATGCCGTGCGTGCGCCTGCCGTGAGCGGGCGCTTCTACGCGGAGGCCCCGGCGCAGCTCGAGCGCACGGTGCGGGAGCTGTTCGACGCCGTCGGCCACGCGCCGCCGCGGTCGGCGCGCGGGGCGGTGGCACCGCACGCGGGCTACCTGTACTCGGGGCTCACGGCGGCGCACGTGTTCGCCCGGCTCCACGTCCCGCCGCTCGTCGTGATTCTCGCGCCCAATCACACCGGCGTGTGCCGGGCGCCGGGCGGCGCATCGCTGTGGGAGGCGGGTGCCTTCCGCACGCCGCTGGGCGACGTGGCGGTGGACGAAGCGTTCGCGCGGGCGCTGCTCCGCGCGTCGCCGCTGGTAGGCTCGGACCACGCCGCCCACGCCCGCGAGCACGCGGTGGAGGTGGAGCTGCCGTTCCTCCAGCTCAAGCGGGCCGACGTGCGCATCGTCCCGCTCGTGCTCGCGTGGGACGCGTGGGAGAGCTGCCTCGGGCTGGGCGAGGCGCTCGCCGGGCTCGTGGAGGCCTGGCCCGATCCCGTCTTGCTGCTCGCGTCGAGCGACTTGAATCACTACGAGCCGGCCGCTACCTCGGAGCCCAAGGACCGGCGAGCCCTCGAGGCGGTGGCGGCACTCGACGGCGCCGAGCTGCTCACGCGCTGCCGCCGCGAGCGGATCTCGATGTGTGGCCGGGCCCCCGCGGCGACCGTGCTCGCGGCGACGCGAGCGCTGGGCGCCCGGTCGGGCGAGGTGGTGCACTACAGTCACTCCGGTATGGTGAGCGGAGACGATGACGCCGTGGTGGGCTACGGAGGGGTGGTGATCGCGTGAACCCGATCCCGGTGCTGTCCGCCACCGAGGCCGCCGCCTGGGACTCGGTCGCCCGCACCCAGTACCGCATCCCCACGCGCGTGTTGATGGAGGCTGCCGGCCGCGCCGTGGCCCACATCATCGCCCACGAGTATCCCGGCGTGCTCACGCGCGGGGCGCTGGTCGTCGCCGGGGCGGGGAACAACGGCGGCGACGGCTGGGTGACCGCGCGCGCGCTGCACGCGGGCGGCGTGCCGGTGTGGGTCGCCGCCCTCGATCCCAAGACCGATGACGCCATCGACAACCGGGCGCTCGCGCGCGTCGACGGCGTGCGCGAGATCGGGCGCGAGGAGCCGTGGCCTGCGGCCGCGGTCGCCGTGGACGCGGTACTCGGCACGGGCGCGAGCGGCCCGGCCCGCGGCGATGTGCTCGCGCTGGCACAGCGGCTCGTCGCCTATGGCGCCCCGATCGTCGCGGTCGACGGACCCACGGGGCTCGACCTGTCGAGCGGCGAGGCGCACGGCCCGGTGCGGGCCGAGCTGTCCGTCACCTTCGGCGGCGCGCGCCGCGGTCACCTGCTGGCGCGCGACTGGTGCGGCCGCGTGGTGGTGGTGGACATCGGGTTCCCTCCCCCCGATCCGGCCTGGCCGCTGCTCGTGACTGATGGCTGGGCCGCGGCGCGGCTCCCGAAGCTCGCCCCCACGATGCACAAGGGCGACCGCGGCCGCGTGACGGTGGTGGGCGGGGCGCGCGGCATGACGGGCGCCGCCCTGCACGCCGCGCGCGCCGCGCTGGCTGCCGGTGCGGGCCTCGTGAAACTCGTGGCCGCGGCGGAGACGATCGCTGCCGCGCGCACCAGCCTCCCCGACGTCCTCACCGTCGAATCAGCGCTCGGGCCCGACCTCGAGCCCCAGGCGGCCGAGGCCGTCGAGTGGGCGGACGCGCTGGTCGTGGGCCCGGGCCTCGGTCGCGAGCCGCCCCGCACGCCGTTCCTCCAGGCCGTGCTCGCCCGCCGCCCGGTTCCCACGGTGCTCGACGCCGATGCCCTCACCCTCTTCTCGGGCCCGGCGGAGCGGCCGGTCGTCCTGACCCCCCATCTCGGGGAATTCCGGGCGCAGTTCGGCGACCAGCTCGCCGATCAAGCGGCCAACGACCGCTGGGCCGCCGTGGACCGCGCCGCCCAGCGGGTGAAGGGCACGGTCCTCTTGAAGGGCGTGCCCACCGTGATTGCGGACCTGCGCGGGCCGATCCACGTGGTGGCGAGCGGCAATCCCGGCCTCGCGACGGGCGGATCGGGCGACCTGCTGGCCGGCTTCATCGGCGCCTTCCTGGCACGCGGCAGCGCGGGGCCCGAAGCGGCCGCGCTCGGCGCCCACGCGCTCGGCCGGGCCGCGGAGCAAGGTGCCCGCCACTGGACGGCGCGCTCACTCCGGCCCGCCGATGTGCTCGCCGCGCTCCCCGACATCTGGCGTGCCTGGTCGAACCCGCCGCCCCACGCGCCCCCGGTGCTCACCGTGCTGGAGCCGCCGGAGACGGCGTGAGGGCGCGGGCGCTCCGCTTGGGAGCGGGCGGAGAGTTCGATCGCCTGCGCGCCATCTTCGCGCGGCTCGGCGCCCGCGGCCGCGGGCTGGGCGACGACGCCGCCCTGCTCACCCTGGGCGGCCATACCCTCGCCCTCAGCATCGACCTCTCGCTCGAAGGCGTGCATTTCCGCACCGCGTGGCTCGCCTGGCACGAGATCGGGTGGCGGGCGACGGCGGCGGCGCTGTCGGACTTGGCGGCGGAAGGGGCCCAGCCGATCGGGGTGCTCGTGTCCCTGGGGCTGCCCCGCGCGCGGCGTGGGCGCGCCGCGGCGCGGCGCGACCCGGGCGCCGAGCTCATGGCTGGCGTCGGCGCCGCCGCCCGCAGCGTCGGGGCCAGCGTCCTCGGCGGCGACCTGGTGCGCTCGCCACGCTACCTGGTCGACGTGTGTGTCCTGGGCCTCGCCGCGCGGCCCGTGCGCCGCAGCGGCGCGCGGCCGGGGGACGGCGTGTGGGTGACGGGACGGCTCGGGGGCCCGGGCCTCGCGCTGGCGGTCCTGCGCTCCGGGGGGCGCCTGCCCCCGGCCGTGCGGCGGCGCTTCGCGCGCCCCGTGCCCCGGATTGCTGCGGGGCGCTGGCTCGCGCGCCATGGCGCGCATGCCATGATCGATCTGTCCGACGGCCTCGCCGGCGACGCCGCGCACCTCGCAGCGGCGTCGGGCGTCCAGATCGAGATTGCGCTCGAGGACGTGCCGTGCTGGCCGGGCGCGACGCCCCGGGCGGCGCTCGTGAGCGGCGAGGAGTATGAACTGCTCGTCGCGCTGCCGCGGAGGTTCGGCCCGCGCCTGGCCCGCGCATTCCGCCGCGCGACGGGAGTCGCGCTCACGCGGATCGGCCGCTGCGCGCGGGGCGCGGGCCTGCGACTCACCCGCGGCGGCCGCCCGGTCGCGACGCCCGCGGGCTTCGATCACTTTGCGCCGCGATGATGCGCACCGCGTGGTTCTACGTCGTCCTCGTCGGCTCGAGCATCGTGCACGCGACGGGGGTGATCGTGGCGGCGCTGCTCGGCGTGAAGCGGCGGCCGGGCGGAATCTACGACTGGGGCACGAACGATTGGTCGCGCCAGCTGCTGCGCGCGGCGGGGACGCCGGTCCGGGTCGCGGGGCTCGAACGCATTCCGGCCGGGCCAGTCGTCTATGCGTCCAACCACTCCTCCATGTTCGACATCTGGGCCCTCGCGGCCACCCTGCCCGGGTCGGTGCGCTTCGTCGCGAAGCAGGAACTGGCGCGCATCCCACTCGTGGGCCGCGCCATGGTCACCGTCGGCCACATCATGATCGACCGCGCCCACCCCGCCCGGGCGCTCACGGGCTACGAGCGCGCCGCGGACCTGCTCCGGAGCGGCATCTCCGCCGTGGTGTTTCCCGAAGGCACCCGCAGCCGCACGGGCGAGCTGTTGCCCTTCAAGAACGCCCCCTTCGGGCTGGCGATCGCGGCCCAGGCACCCGTCGTGCCGGTGTACGTCCGCGACACCTTCACCATCATGGCCAAGGGACACCGCCTGCTGCGGCCCCGACCGATCCGGATCGAGATCGGCGACCCCGTGTCCACCACCGGGATGACGCTGGAGCAACGCGGCGCGCTGCGGGATCGCGTGCGCGCGGCCGTCCTCGAGCTCAAGGCGCGCGTTGACGCAGACGCGCCCGGCCGCTAGGGTAGGGCCACCATGAGCACGATCATTTCGGTTCACGCGCGCGAGATCCTCGACAGCCGAGGCAACCCCACCATCGAAGCCGACGTCACGCTGTCGAGCGGCGCGGCCGGGCGGGCCGCCGTGCCGAGCGGCGCCTCGACCGGCGAGCACGAGGCGGTCGAGCTGCGCGACGGTGACCCCAAGCGCTTTGGAGGCAAGGGTGTCCTCGAGGCCGTGAAGAACGTCAACGAGGTCATCGCCCCGCGGCTCGAGGGCATGTCGGCCGAGGACCAGATGACGGTCGACTACGCCATGCTCGACTTGGACGGCACGCCCAACAAGAGCCATCTCGGCGCGAACGCGATCCTATCGGCGTCGCTCGCCGTGGCGCGCGCGGCCGCCCAGGACACGGGGCTCCCGCTGTACCGCTACCTCGGCGGGCCGGTCCGCAACGTGCTGCCGGTCCCGATGATGAACGTCCTGAACGGCGGGGCGCACGCGGCGAACAACGTCGATTTCCAGGAGTTCATGATCGTCCCGATCGGTGCCGAGACCTTCGCCGAGGCCCTGCGGATCGGGGTCGAGGTGTTTCACGGTTTGAAGAAGGTGCTGGCCAAGCGAAACCTCGCGACCGCGGTGGGCGACGAGGGCGGCTTCGCCCCCAACCTGCCGAGCGACGAGGCGGCGCTCGAGGCCGTGCTCGCCGGGATCGAGGGCGCGGGCTTCGAGCCGGGCAAGGACGTGGCCATCGCCCTCGATCCCGCGGCGTCGGAGCTGTATCAGGACGGCACCTACGGGTTCAAGAAGAGCGGCGCGGCGGCGAAATCCTCGGACGAGATGATCGCGCTCTACAAGGCCTGGATCGACCGCTACCCGATCGTCTCGATCGAGGACGGCCTGGCCGAGGACGACTGGACCGGGTGGGCGAAGCTCACGGAGGCGCTCTCGGCCCGGGTGCAGCTCGTGGGCGACGACCTCTTCTGTACGAACGTCGAGCGCCTGGACCGCGGCATCGAGGAGGGCGTCGCGAACGCGATCCTCATCAAGCCGAACCAGATCGGCACGCTCACCGAGACCCTGCAGTGCATCGAACACGCCCGCTCCAACGGCTACGGCGCGGTGATCTCGCACCGCTCGGGCGAGACCGAAGACACGTTCATCGCCGACCTCGCGGTCGCGGCGGGCGTGGGTCAGATCAAGACAGGGAGCGCGTCGCGCACCGACCGGGTCGCGAAGTACAACCAGTTGCTGCGCATCGCCGAAGAGCTGGGCGACGCGGCCTACTACCCGGGCCGCCACCTGTACGGGTTGTGACGCGCGCGCGCCTGATCGGGATCGCCGCGGCGCTGGCCCTCGCGGGGCTCGCCTTCGCGGCTGGCGAATACAGCACGCTCGACTGGCTCAAGCTAAGCCGCCAACTGGCCGAGGAGCAGCAGGCGGTGCGGGAGCTCGAGCTGCAGCTCGATTCGCTGCAGCGCCTGGCGCACGCGCTCGAGACCGACCCGGTGGCCCAGGAGCGCGCGGCGCGCGAACAGTTTGGCATGATCCGCCGGGGGGAGACGCTGTACCGGCTGGTGCCGCGGGTCGAGGGAGCGAGCGGGGATCGGCCGCCGCGCTGAGCGGCTGGACCCGCCTCAGGACAGGCCGACGCCGACCGACACCAGCACGCCTTCCAGCGTTTCGCTGCGAGCGACGCGCGCCACCCTCGCGTCGGCCACGCGGGAGGCGGGGCGGACTCGCTCGCGCGGTCGAGCCTGTCCTCAAGGAGTCCTTGTGGTAACCTGCACATGACCCACCACATCCTTGATGCGATCGGCAACACGCCTCTCGTCGAGCTCCGGCACGTGGTGCCGGCGGGCGCCGCGCGCATCATCGCGAAGCTCGAATCCGCCAATCCGACCGGCAGCATGAAGGACCGCGTCGCCCTCGCCATGGTCACGGCCGCCGCGGCGGACGGCAGGCTGCCAACGGGCGGCACCGTGGTTGAATACACCTCCGGTACGACCGGAATCTCCCTCGCGCTCATCAGTGCCGCCCGCGGCTACAAGACCCACTTCGTGTTTTCGGACGCGTTCAGTGAGGAGAAGCGATGGACCATGCGCGCCTACGGCGCGGAGGTCACGGACGTCGCAAGCGACAACGGGAAAATCACGGCGCGGTTGATCAAGTCCATGATCGCCACCGCCGGCGACATGAGCCGCCGACCGGGACACTGGTACTGCGATCAGCTGAACAATCGAGACGGCGAGCCAGGCTATCATCCGCTGGGCGAAGAGCTATGGGAACAGTCGGGAGGGCGAGTCGACGCCTTCGTCCAGGCCGTGGGCACTGCCCATTCGATCCACGGCACGGCCCACGCGCTCCGGCGTCACGATCCTCGCGTGCACGTGGTTGCGGTCGAGCCGGCGGAATCCGCGGTGCTCTCGGGTCGGCAGTCGGGGTCACACAAGATTGAAGGCATTGGCCTCGGCTTCATTCCCCCCCTCTGGAATCGAGACGCGGTGGACGAGGTCCTCGCCGTGCCCACCGAGGAAGCGAAGGCGATGGCCCGACGACTCGCGCGCGAAGAGGCCATTTTCGCTGGCACGTCGACCGGAGCCAACGTCGTGGGGGCGCTGCGGGTGGCCGAGCGGCTCGGGGCAGGCAAGACCGTGGCCACAATCATCGTCGATTCGGGGTTGCGCTACGTGAGCACGGATGTGTTTCGCGGGTTCGGAGAGCAGGACGACCACGGCGTGGGAAGCACTCGATGAAGAAGAAGACCAAGCCGAGAAAGCAGAGCGAAGAGGCCCCGGGAGTCGACCCGCGCCTTGCAACGGTCGTGGCCGCCTTCGCCAGACACCGACACGTGACCCGCGGCGGGAAGGGGTTCAGTTCCACGGGCCTCAAGGTGAACGGGAAACTGTTCGCCTTCATTTCCTCGAAGGGTAAGTTCGTCGCGAAGCTCCCTCGGGAGCGCGTCGACGAGCTCGTGAGCGCCGGCGCGGGTGAGCCGTTCGATCCTGGCCATGGCAGGCAGATGAAGGAGTGGGTTGCCGTCGAACCGGGGCGGGCGGATTTGGTCGACCTCGCCCGGGCGGCCCACCGCTTCGTACGAGGAGGCAAGGTCTGACCACGCGGCAGCGTGAGGTGTGGCGGCGGGGTTCGACAGCCCCACCGCGGTCGAGGCGCGGCTGAGTTCTCCGACGAGCTC
>WNFF01001852.1_pt1 | contig 34358 bp, 33 predicted proteins | sample 5400441 | NCBI WGS metagenome assembly WNFF01 (sample SAMN13153345, study PRJNA577476) | soil metagenome | isolation source: 120 cm saprolite under Douglas fir tree site 2 hole 3 replicate 1 | place: USA:California | collected 2015-04-18
GCAAAAATCGCAAAATCTGCGGGTCGGTCTCGGTGGCCCAGCGGGCCATGAAGTAGAGCAACAAAAACATCAGCAGTCCCCCGAATAGGCTGTTGAGAAGGTTGAAGGTGGCGGCGCCAAGGCACATGGCGAAGAAGAAGAGTTTTCGCTCGGCCCCGAGGATCGTCAGGGGCCGCGATAACGCCCGATGCACTCTGTTGATTCTTCTGGTTTCTGCCACGTGTTTCTCCCTTTGGGCGTGCGTGATTTAGCTGCCGGGAAAAAGCCACGATAGGAAATTCACTGCGGCGATGGCCATGCCGACGCCGAAGAGCACGCCGGCAAGTACACGCTTCGAGCCGCCTTCACCGAAGGCGAAGGTGAGGCCGGCAACGACAATGGCGACGAGAGAAAGTCCGCGAGCAATGGTGCTAGTGAAAGCCTGCTGCAATACGCTGACGGCGTTTTCCCAGGGAGAAGTTCCCGTTTGAGCGAAGGCCGGAGCTGCGAGGAAAAGTGTTAAACCGAGACTGACTAGAGGTGAGCGCAGCCAAGAGCTGCGCGCGTATTTGCAATGTAAGAGAAATCGATTCATATACGGGTTCTCCCTGTCTTTTCCGAGTCTTAGAAATGGACCGTTGAGGGGAGTCCCCGTTGGCTTTCACATCAGTGGGAAAGCAGATAACGATTGAGAGGACGGCTGTTCGCGCCGGTTCCTGGACCTCCGCCCAGGCACACTTAGAGCGTTCGCTCCATGACAGCTTTGTCCCACAATCGCGTCCGTCCCCTTCTGTGGGCCGTACGCGGCACAGAGCAAATCTCTGAAGGAATCAGTGATGCTCTGTTCGCGGGAGTAACCGGCGGGAACTCCCCTCACTATATAAAGAGGCCCTCGGGGAGGAAAAAGGCAAAAACAATCTTTTTCGCCAAGTCGCAGCTCCCAAGATTCCGATTGTTGGCGAGGGTCAACCTTAGTTATTAGTTCAGCCAATGAGAGTTTGGACCGTCTTGTAAGAGAGGTCAGTGTTTTGGCTGCAAAGTTCTTCCGTGCTTTCCGACTGCGAGGCAGTGAAGGCCGCTCACTTTTTAGAGTCCCTGGACTACTTCTAGCGCTTTCTGCAATTGGGCATCAAGACCAGTCGCTAATGATTCTGCTGTGTTCTCGATGGCGAGATCGGGTTCCACTCCCTTACCCTCTATGCAGTCTCCGTGCCACGTATACCACCCCGCGACCGGCATGCGGAGGACGTATCCTCCGGACAAATTGAAATTAGCGCCTCCAAGTACCTCACCTGCGGTTCTTGTACCGACGAGTGTCGCGAGGCAATTCTGTTTTGCGAAGCTGGCGACCATTTCCGCCGCGCTGTGCGTATATTCATTGATGAGAACAACTGTCCTGTTATGGAAAGGCTGCGGGCCAAGTCCTTCCGTGACGAGTATCATTGAACGATCCCTCTGGAAAAATTTGAACCGCACTGCCATCATGAGCAGCTCTGCTTTTGTTGCAGGGATTTTGCCGATGCGAGGCAGTTTTTCTTTCCGGTATCCTCTCCGAAGTCGCCGTCGCGTTAGACTGTGACCAATTTCCAGTTTCCCAGGACATAAAAAGCTCATGAGACGCAAGGAACCTAAGCCTCCCCCGATATTTCCTCGGATGTCCACAATGAGCCGTTGAACGCCCTGGGCTTTGAGGTCACCAATGGCGGCATCCAGTTCCCTGGCGAAACTCTGGCCTACGGCTCCGGGAAACGTCGCAACTCTGACAAGGCCCACGCCGGGAGCCAGGATTCGGTGCGACAGACTGCGGGGTTCAATCATCAGCGGTCGATCTTTTGCTGCTCGATTCGGCACTTCGATGGCGACCTGGCGCTTAGCACCGGTGAACGTCCCAATCTCAAGCTGATGGCCGCTGCCGATGCGAAAGTTTGCAGTTTGTGGAGGCATCACAAGGTCGGAATCAATGGATAGGAGGAGTTCGCCAGGGTGAATCCCTGCGCGAAATGCTGCTCCATCTTCGATTACATCCACGAACATCCAACGTTTGCCCTCAGGGGCGTCGACGGCGCGGAGCGTGGCGTTAATGGAGTAGGGTGCGGGAATGCCATTGCGGTGCTGATGAAAAAAAGCAGTGTGGCTGCTGCCAAGCGCTCTGAGGAGTTCACTCACACCGGTTTCAAAGGTTTCTGGATCGTCCCCGTCAATGAGGCGCTGAATGTGTTTATCGACCAACGCAAGCCACGGCCCATAGTCTTGATTTGGATTGCCAACATTAATGTGGCGTTCGGGGACGAGCTTTCTAATGGTCCTGAGAATCTTAGCCCGATCCTTTTGGGTGAGGGCCGGCGTTGACGTTCTTTGTCCGAGTGACATTGTTGCTTTCCTAGTTCGTAGCAGTGAATCTCTTAGGGCTAATGGTGATGGAATAGTCTCCCAGACCGTCCAATCTAAAGCTGGCCCAGTAATAAGGAATGGCTTGGGCACCGTAAGTCTTAAGCATGTCGCGTTTCGCCGCGGTCAGAGCGTAGGCGACAGGGACTTTCGCGGCCAAATGAGCGTAGAAGCGCTTCATTAGGTAGAGTGCAGGCGTGTCATCGATGCTCCATAGCGTGGAAATGACCGTGTTCGAGCCCGCCAGCATAAACGCAAGAGAGAGATTTGCGACCCCTTCTTCGCCCTGCAGACTGCCGACCGCAGTATCACACGCCGACAGAACGACGAGATCGGCGTTTGTATGAAGGTGCACAATCTCACTTGCCTCCAAGATGCCATCGTCACCGGACTGCTGATCGCTGAGAAGTATCAGTGCCGCTCGGTTTGGGTGTTTCACATTAGCGAAACCATGTACGGCTAAATGGATGATCGCGTGCTGGTCAAAGCCGCGCTTAAACGCAGACTTTGTTGCAGTTGGGCCAATTAGCAACATATCGCTGCCGCTGCCGACTGCGGCTTGGGCAGCTAGCACCTCTTCTTTGGAAGCTGGCAGATTGAGCAGGACGCCGCTAGTGTAGCCGCGCAACGTGGCCAATTTATTAAGCTCGGGTGATTGGTCGTAAGGGATGCCCCCAACGCCGAGTAAAGTTCGTTGCGCGGTCTCGCGCGGCGGGATCGAGTGCATCAAATACACTGCGGTAGCAGACGGTGCGTACGTTATTGTATGAGACGAGACCATGTAATGGCCGACGGCATCAACGAGAGCTTCGAACGGTAGGAGGTGGAGGCGGCCGTCCGGCACAATTATCAGACGCTCTCTCTTTGAGGTCTCGGGGATGCCCTTAAAAAGCTCTTTGTAAAGCCGGTTTCCCTCCTCATTTGATGTCCCTTTCGTTTCTAAGGTTTTCACATACGCGGAAACCAACTTTTCAATGCTGTCGCGGCTGGAGAGCGGGACGATCCGCGCAAAATCCCGGCTTATTGCCAAGCAATACGATTGAGGCTCCGCAAGCACATACTCAAGCATCATTTGGTTGGGGGGAAGACTATTGCGGACGCGGTCCAGCGGGATTGTTTCCCATGGACGGGACTTCCAAGGACTTGAAGCAGGAGCAAGCCATCTTCCCTCTTCGACAAGAAAAATCTCATCTCGGATGTTGCGGACCTGTGTCGCGGATTTGGCTCTTGTCAACTCCAGATTTAATCGCGCAATTTGCTTTTCGATTTCAAGCTCCTTTGGAGAATCGGGCGGTCTTCCACTCATCAAAAGATCGGTAGTTACACGGCCGCGGGCGTGCTCAAGAACAGACAATGCCTTCGCAGTATTGTTTAAATGGTCTGCAATCAAGGTGAAATGCTCGCTGTAAATTGCACTCATTGAGGTGATGAGACCAATTTTGGCCTGCGCCGATGTAACGTTCCCGATCATAGAATCTAAAATGTCGGACGCTCGATCATAGGTTTCGCTGGCTTCGCGATATTTGCCCTGGCTTGCTTGCAATTGCGCCAAAGCTTGCAGCCGAAGCGGGAGCAGATAAATATCGCCGCTGCTTTGCGTCGCTTCGGCTGCGGCTGCCGCGAGGGATTCCGCCCTCGGCAGATCGCCCCGCTTGCGATAAATATCTTCTAAATAGAATTGAGCATCGGCCAACAGCCGTGTAAAGCCCCCCTTCTGGGCCAAATCGATCGCAGTTTGCAGGTCTTCAACGGCCTTGGTTTCATCGTTCTTTGCAGTTGCTACAGTTGAGGCCGTGATGAGTGCTTGCGTCTCCTTGACGTGTTTCTGTTTGGCCTGGGCCTGAGCAATGATCTCGTCGGCAAGTTCTTGGGCGGCGTCCAGTTTTCCCATGCTTCGGAATGCTTGGAGCCTGCCTTCGTTGACAACGAATTGGTATCCGGCGTCGGGGTTGGCGGCCGCAATCTTCAATGCCTTGTCGAAGTATCCCAGAGCGTCATCATAAGAACCCAGTTGTACGAAGCCGTGTCCAATCGCAGCAAGGTATCGTATTTGCGCTCCAGCATCTTGAAGCATTGTGGCTCCGATCAGAGCCGCTGTAACCTTCTGGCGGGCCGCCGTCACGTCCCCTTCGAGGAAGAGCGAAAAACCAATCTCACCGGACGCGCGATTTTCCCACTTCTTGTCGCCAAGAGCTTGCGCGACCTTGAGTGCCGCTTCCCAATCGCGGCGCATCGGTACAGCGTCAATCTCTCCGTCGATGTCGCCGCGCACCATGAGACAAAATAGTCTGAGCTCGTTGTCTGACTGAAGCAGAGGATTGTTGTCGAGAGCGAGGCCCACCTCCTCCGAGACCTCCGGGAGTGACAGTTGTTCCATAGTTGAGCGCAGCCGACCCAAATGCGCGTAGAGCGCGTTGCGGCTGTCACCGCGTGCGCTGAACTGTTGCTCGGCTTGGGTGAACAATGAGGTTGCGTCTGCCCAGTTGTACAAATCGCCGTAACGAAGTGCCTGTCTTAACGAGACATCGGGATCGTCTGCCGGCACTTGCGCGTGCGCGAATATGCTCATCGCTCCGCACGCAAAAAGACTTACCGTGACTTGTCTGATCTTCATGGTTTTTGTCCCGTGCTCTTGGGCAATGTGGGTTCTATCAAGACAGGCTGAATTAGGCGAATGCCGGATGAGGACTGAACTTCCAAAGTGTAGTTGCCAACGGGGACTTGTGTGAAGTCCACCTGCATCTGAATGAGTATCTGGCCGTTGTGCAAATGCGCTTGAGCTGAGGCGGACCAGAATGTGTGGCCTCCCGCTCTGAGTTTCACAACGTAAGATTGCTCATCGCTTCCTAGCGGCAATGTCAAGGTTAGATCGAGCGGCGAACCCGGAACCGGGACCGACCGCCGCGAACCAGTTGTCGGAGGTTTAGAGCCGCGTACCGGAGAAATCTTGGTTAGGTCCAGATTGAACGTCGAGTAGACTATCGCCGGATTCACTGGCGCAACTGGATTGGGCGGTTGGTGAGTCTCGAGCGGAGGCGGACTCGGTACACTAAAGCTATTCCACAAGAGACTAACGCCGATTGCGATGAATAAAGCGCAAACCAGGGCTGCTCCTACTAGAGCTGGATGGGCTCTGGACCAGCCAAATAAGCGCTTCCAAGACAATCCCTCGTCCGATGCTCTTTGTAGCTTCACCCCAATCAGCAGTTCCGAGTAACGGTTGAAACAAGGAGAGCAATTTGCCAGGTGCTCGGTGATCGCGGCGTCACTCGCACTCGGGTTGACCGCAAGGGATTGGAGTGCTGTGTCAGGGGGGCATCCCTGGCGGTCCGGGTTTGGAAAGGAGTCCGAAAGATAGGAGCGCGCAAAGTCGAGGAAGTCTTTACTCTTTTCCTCCAAGCCTCCGTGTTTTGTGATTCTCATTCTCATTGTTCAGAACCGCTTGTTAAAGCTCTCCGCAATTTAGGAATCTCTCCCCAAACCAAGCTTCTCGGCAATTCTGCGGAGGGATTGGCTGAAGCGAGATTCGGCTGCATGGCCCGATACTCTATAGAATGACCCGATTTCCTTCCACGAAAACCCCTGGATGCGCCGATAGAACATGTCGCGAGTCACGGGATCACATCTTGTGAGAAGCTCGTCGACCAGAATCTTCAACTCAAGGCTCGCCCGTGGATCAGTTGAGTTGTGCGAATCTACTGAGTGCGCGTGAACGGCGCCGTCGAGAATTAGTTGCCGCCTTTTGATTCTATTTATACGCCGGATGAAAGCGCGGAAGAGGTATGAATGAAGATCTCGAACGTCGCTTTGCATGCGACGCCTTCTCGTTTCCAAGGCACGCGAAACAGTAGCTGCGGTTTGCTCCAACAGACTTGCTGCGACGGCAGGATCAATGAACAGTTTCTCGGCATGCTGGATCGCACGTCGTCCGATTTCCTCGGCAGCAACGAGGACCGCAGGGCTCCTCCGCCCAAGGCGGTCCACAGGGCTAATGCGGAAGCTACGATCAGATGCCTGTGCGCCTCCATCCATGACAATTGGTCCCCAGGCCTGGATGCTCCGGCTAGCGTCCGACCAAGCCAGGCGATCAGCTTGTTCTAGGTCCGACCAAGCCAGGCGATCAGCTTGTTCTAGGCGCTACATCTCGACTGCTTTCGTAACTTCGCCATTTCTCCCCGTAATCGGAGCGGTTTTGGCGTCTATCTATACAGAGTACCTGTTTCGGTAAAAGCTCAATCGAGCTAGAAAACAACGTACTCTGCCGTAGAGACTCATACACCTACCCGTATGACTAAGACTTGTTGGAAAGATTGATGCAGAAATAGAACTGAAGGTTTCATCGCGTCTACGTAACGCCGTAGTACCGAAGTACTACTATTGTTCGACCATTGAGAGGTGACGTCGGGGGCAAAACCGGTAGGCACCAGTGGTCGGATTAACGACCATTCCGCACTTGATCGAGCGAATAGAGGGCCTCGGCTCAAGGCTGAGGCCCTCAGGCGAAGAAAAGCTATTGCGTATGGAATTTACCGATGGGGTTTAAGTCTTCTCTGATTGGGCTAACGGGGTGTTGATGCCAGTGAAGGGAGATAGTGTTTCCGTTTCAGGAGTCGGATGTTGTCAAAGCTGCGAAGAGGGGGGAAGCGGTTCAAATCATCTTTGGGGTGGGAGGTACGCAAAGGAACTCGGGAAGGAGGCTGAGGAATGAATTGCACGAAAGGTTCGAAGGCTTCCAAGAGCATGGCGCGATATTTCTCTCGGTCGTAGCCGTGCCATCCTTCCCATAGTGCAAAAGCGCGGACTTGGTCATTTGGCACATCGGATTGCGCCCTCCTCCCGCACCAAAGTATCCGCTGCGGCCCACGTTCGCTAACCGGCGTTTGGCGAATTTGGTCGGAACAGCGGCCACGTTGAAGCAGTTCCGAAATAACTTCGTCTTATTAGCGGATGCAGAAAAGAACTGCAAGACACATAAAGAGCCCCCTCGTCAGCGTGCCTAACCCCTAGAAAACACGCGGGCAATAGATGCCTCTTTGAAGAGCGTGCCCCAAACGAGCATTAGATCCTCTTTGGTTTGGTCTCAATTCAGACCAGTTTAATTATTTATTACGCAGCTCCCTAAATTTGGTTTAAGAATTCACTCGTACCTTGAGCCTTGCAATCCCTCAAGAAGTTAGCCAAAAGGCTAACCTTTCATTCGAAGGTCGGTTTGCTTCCTCAGCCTTCCAGTTGACCGGACCTCAGGCTCTCGGCACAGCAAGTGGGGATAAAGTGAAAACGGAGACTATTCCGAAATGGATTATGTCTTCAGATACTCACACAACGTATGCGGAAGATGGCGCCGTACTTGTCGATTTCAAGAAGGGCCTCTGCTACCGCCTTAACGTCGTAGCGGCCCGAATCTGGATAACTATCGAAAGCAGCCCGGACGGAATTACCGTCGGAGGAATCGTCGATGCCTTGGAGACGCACTTCGATGTTGGACGCCAGCAGTTGGAGGAGGACACCTCTCATTGGCTGGACAAGCTGCAGCGGTTCGGACTTGTGCACCAGCGGATTGGCCAGATAGTGGACTCGAGTTAAGGGCCGAAAGGATGTTCAGTGACAGTGGAAGGATTCACGCAATCTAAAGGTAGCGTTTCCCGGCCGAGAAAGGATGATTATCATGTGCGAGAGCTTACTCACTTATGAACGGCCCGTTATTGAAGTGTTGGAAGGCATAGATGCGTTCTTCGATCGAGTGCTTCATAGAAAACTTGATGTTCCGGATGATGTAGACTGGCGCGCTAGAAAGATCAAAGAATTCATCGATAGTCATCCCACTCAAGGTGGCCGGAAGCTGGATGAAGTTTGCAAGGAGCTTGAGCTATCCATGTCTGGTCGCCAAGCCCGACGATTATTCAAGTTGTCTATTGGAGTAGGAATTAGGGACTACGCCAAGAGTCGACGCCTCTCTGTTGCGCTTGAACAGTTGGAGGTGACGAGGGTACCTGTCAAAGCTATTGCAGCAGATTTGGGCTTTCAGAGCACGCGTCAATTCAGAAGGCGCTTTAAGGAGTTCTTTGGCCTAAGCCCACTAGAATTCCGAAGAGTCTCGTGGCGCAAGGACCTCCGTGGAGGATTAAAACAATCGCCGTGACTGGTCTAAGAGATTGTGTCGAAATAAATAGGGCTTCTGTGGTCTTTCAGATGAAAGAACACGACATGACGGTGAGGTTTATTCACCGGAATCAAATGGAACCCATTATCGAACTCTCTTTGGGTTCGGAACAGCGGACATTCCCGCTGGCTGAATTTACTCATTTCTGGTTATCCATGATTGAAGTGGGGCGTGAAGCAGATTGCGCATACCTAGAGTCGTTGGAAAGGTTGCCGCGGATGATTGCAAGGAAGAAGAGTCAAAGAAAGGTCGAAGAAATACACGCAGGGCCGACAATTTACGCAACAGAATAGGCAGGAATTGGTTTACGCCCGTGAATACGTGGAGCACTTGATCGCTGGATTGTTGGGTAGGTACAACGAAACTGTTGGGAGTGTTCGTGACTGCGAATTCGAATACGCAGTTCCGTTGGTTTGCCCGCCAACTGCGCCCTCTCCTGCGCGCGCATCTGCTGAGCATGTCCCTGATGGTACTGAGCAGCTTGATGTTTCTGCTCGACCCCCTGCTCATCAAATGGTTGATTGACCGGATTCTTCCCAAGAAGGATTTCCATCTGTTATTCCTTGCCGCAGCAGGATTCTTCGGAATTTATATTTGCCGGCTTGGATTCTCCGCGCTCGCTGGCCTAGTAAGCTTTCGAACGGTTCAGGATCTCGTCTTCCGAATTCGACTTGGCATCCTGGAACAGCTGAACCGCCTCTCTGCGGACTACCACGAAAGAACACCCGTCGGAGAAAAACTGTACCGAATGGAGCAGGATGTCGATCAGGTGGCGGAATTGGGATCGAGCCTTGTGCCGTATGCTCTCCAAACCATCTTCAATGCGATCTTCGTTGTTGGGACCATGTTCGTATTGGATTTCAAACTCACCTGCATTGTACTTCCGCTCGTGCCCGTCTTCTTCCTGTTCAGAAGGTACTTCGACAAACGACTGCAAGGTGCTTCGGAATCTGCACAACGAGAGTCCAGCAGAGAAAGCAGCTTTCTCCAGGAACATTTGTCGTCCGTCATGCAAATTCAGCTCCTCCACCAGGAGGCGAGTCAGACGCAGGCGTTCTTGGAGCGGGCCAAAGCAAGAGTGGCGGCTTTAAATCATCGAAACGTGATCGAAATATTGTTCAGAACTTCTTATATGGCGATCATTGCGCTGGGCACGATTGCGATTCTCGGCTACGGAAGCTACCAAGTGTTTGTGGGGGCTTTAACAATTGGTGGACTCGTTGCCTCTTACAGCTATATGGCGAGGCTGTTTGATCCACTCAATGCTGCTGTCGAAATATATTCCCGACTTAATCGCATGAGTACAAGCATTCGGAGAATCTTGGAGGTCATCGAAACGGCCCCAAGCGTAGCTGAAAGACCGGAGGCTGTTCAGATTCCTTCTCCCGTCAGAGGGGATGTCGAAATCAAGGATGTTTCTTTCTCGTACTGCAACGGGCATCCCGTCTTGCACGAACTTAACCTCAAATTAGAGGCTGGTGAGAAGGTCGGGCTCGTCGGGATCAGTGGCAGCGGTAAGAGCACAATTGCAAAGCTGATTGCCAGGTTATACGACGCTGATCGCGGAGCCGTGCATATAGACGGGATCGATGCTCGAAATATACGACTGGAAAGTCTTCGGACAGAGGTCTGCTATCTCATGCAGGAAGCAGTGCTTTTCGATCGAACCTTCAAAGAAAACCTATTGCTGGGTAAGCCTTCCGCAACCACTGGAGAGCTGCGTCGTGCAATCGAAATTGCCGATCTCGAGGAATTGCTCCTGCGGCTCCCAAAAGGCTGGGACACACCACTAGGACCAAGAGGAAATACATTATCGGGAGGAGAGCGGCAGCGCGTCGCCCTGGCTCGTGCGGTGCTTCAACGCCCTGCCCTGCTCTTGCTCGATGAATCGACATCCGCTTTGGACGCGCCATCCGAGCGAAGAGTGTTTTCGAATTTGGCAAAACACTTCCCGCACCAAACGATCGTTTTCATTTCGCACCGGATCGCCGCACTCAAATGGGTCGACCGGATCTTTGTGTTGAATCAGGGCTTTGTCGAGGACCAGGGCACACACGAGCAGCTAATGCATCGAGGCGGTCTATACGCTTACTTGCACAATATGCCGGTGACCGTAGCCAACGGGCAAGGGTTCTCCTCCATCTCCTCCGGCGCCATTTAGCGAAAAGTCGCTCCACCGCTTGCTCGATGGTCAGAAATGGTAACAAATGGCCGGATAGTACACCTTTTGGCCGGATAGGGTCCCCCGTTTTCAATTGACGGACTCGACGACAGGGCGCACTATCGCGCCGTCGTCAGCATTTTCGTAAGAGTCTAGCTTCCAGCCAGGGAAAGAAAAACAGTCGGCACTTCACCTGAACCAAGCCGCGAGCAGGGGGGTCTTTGTGTGCCCGCACGAGTGTGGAACAGCAGCATGAGCATCGCGAGGCACTGCCAGGGGATCGAAGATGAAAGTCTCAGAGCATGTTCGCAGCACAATCACTCCAGACGGAGCGGTGCTCATGAACATCAAAGGGGGCTCTATGCTCACCCTGAATCCGATCGGATCGATCATTTGGCAACAACTCGGCGATGGCCGCTCACCGGTGCAGATCGCCGAACGTCTAGCATCTGAATTCGGCATAACCCGAGAACAGGCCCTCACCGATGTAAATGAATTTGTGGAGCAGCTCCAAGCGCAGCATCTGATTGAACCCTCGGAGTCGCAAGATTTCCGGGTGAATCTCGGCCCCAAGCCAACGGGTCTTTTCTGCAACTTGTTCGGAAGAGGCCATTCTCACGCAGCACAGAATCGCGGCTCCAAGTAAGAAGTACGAGAGAAGGCCGCGCGCAGGAAGAGGATGTTCAGGGACAAGCGATGCAACTCTCCACGGGAACGCATACACAATCGGCAGAAGTTGATGGGAAGGACGCCTACCGGCTGATTGTGTTCAATCAGTCGGGAACAGCGGTGCTGCTCAAGAAGCGGGCTTTGGGATATGAGCTGCCATTGGCGAACATCCCCAAGTTCACACGACCCGCACAAGAAATCACGGCACTCCTTCGAGACCGCTGGTATATACCTTCGGTTCTATTGTTTTCCGGCGTGCTGGAGCCGACGCCAGACGCAGTCTATTTTGCCGCCTTGGAGGCTCCGGTCCGAACCTGCGGCTTACCCGAAGGAATGGATTGGTTTCCTGCACATCATGCGATCTCGCATCTTCTGAAGGACAAGAAGCACGGCGTTCTCGAATCCAGCTATTTGAGAGCAACCAATAGGATGGTGGGGGATGATCCGGAGCCTTTCAGCAGATTCGGCTGGTTAAGCAATCTTCAGGATTGGGTAAGAACGGTAATCCGTCCGCTGGGCATGGAATTGAAAGACTTCCATCAGTTGAATGGTTGCGAGACCTTCTCGCTCATCCGTTTCGACACAACACAGCAGCCCGTGTGGTTCAAAGCTGTCGGAAAACCGAATCTGCAAGAATTCCCGATCACCGTGGCACTTGCAGAAATGTTTCCTGAATATGTGCCACGCGTGTTCGCTACGCAACCCGTTTGCCACGGTTGGCTGATGGCGGACGCTGGCGGACCTCCGCTCAATGAAGTGGAAGACTCATTAGCCTGGAAAGACGCGGCGACCGCGCTGGCTGGTCTTCAGATCGCATCCATCGGAGCGATTGATGATCTCCTCGAAGCAGGCTGCAGAGATTTGCGCACCGAAACGCTGCTCGAATCGGTCGACCCGTTCCTCGAAGTGATTGCCGATCTGATGCAGCAGCAAACGAAAGTGCCGCCGGCGATTCTCTCCCGGCAAGAACTTTCCGACCTGGGGGCAACATTAAAGAACGCCCTGTGTTGCTTGGAGTCCCTGGGCATTCCGGACACACTGGGGCACAGCGATTTCAACCCGGGCAATATTCTCGTTGGTTCCGAGGGCTGCGTCTTCATCGACTGGGCCGAAGCGCACGTCAGTCACCCCTTCTTGACGTTCGAATACTTGATCTCGCATCTGCGGAAAGATTATCCCGCACACGTTCGGTTCGAGGGCGACATTAGGTCGTCCTACATTCAGAGCTGGCCGCCCGTCTCCTTGGCCGAGCATGTCTCTGAGGCGTTCTTGTTCTCGCCGCTGGTGGCCGTATTTGCTTACGCGGTCGCGGGGAACAGTTGGCGGGACCCGGAACGACTGAAGATTCCTCAAGTACCCGGCTATCTGCGGAGTCTCACTCGTCGAATGAAGCAGGAAGCGAACTCCGTCTCGCGAAGGAGGGTCGAATGCATCAATTAATGATGGCATTGCCCCATTCGACCCTCGAGCCGGTGACGGACGTTTTCCACGGGGTTCCCGTCACCGACCCCTATCGCTGGCTCGAAGACCAAGACTCGCCTCGCACCCGTGCTTGGATTGAAGAACAGACACGCTACGCCCGCGCTTATCTGGACAGCATCCCGGGACGTGAGCGCATCCGCGAACGTATTCGAGAATTCCTCGCCGTTGAAACCCATGACTCACTGCAGAAGGCCGGCAATCGCTACTTCTTCCGAAAGCGCCTTCCCGACCAGGAGCAGCCCTGCATATATATGCGCGACGGTGCAGACGGCGAAGATCAGCTTTTGATTGATCCGCTCGAAAGGGGCACCGGCGAACATACAGCCGCAAAGCCGCTTCGTATTTCACCTGACGGTCGATTGCTTCTATACGAAGTAAAGGAAGGGGGCGAGAGAACGGGGATCTTTGAGCTGCTCGAAATTGAAACTCGGAAGCGCTTTCCCGATCTTCTCCCCCGCGGGTATTTGCGGGGATTTGCTTTCGCGCCGGACGGCAAGAGCTTCTACTACGTTCACGAAGCTGTGGACGCGAAGCGGCCGTTCTATCGCGCAGCATACCGACATGTTCTGGGAGCACCTCTCAGCGAAGACCATGAGATTTTCTTTGCAGGCGAGGACGAGAAGATTCGGCTAGGCCTTTTTTCTGACTGCAAACGTCTCGTCTTCCTCGTATATCGATTTCTTGAGAAAACATTCACGGACATTTACATGAAGCCGTTCGAAGGAGAAGACGTACTAGAACCGATTTTCCGTGGAATCGACTACAGCCTTGACCTGCGTTTGCTCGACGACAGGATTCTCGCCATCACGGACCGCGAGGCACCGAATCGTCGCATTGTCGAAATCCGCCTTCACGTCAATGGAGAACATGAGTGGATTGACGTAGTTCCCACGACTGACACCCCCATTAACAATTGGCTCGTCGTCGGCGGTCGGATTTTTGTCTCCTATATGAAGCAGATGACGCAACAGGTTCGCATTTTTGACTTCTCCGGCAAAGAGTTAGGTGAGATGCCGATTCGAAACGACGAGACTCTTCGCATGGTTGGTGGTTCGCCGGACTGCGAAGAACTGCTCCTAGAAACTGAATCGTTCACTGAGCCCATCGGGATCTTCCGCTACTCGACAAAAACTAACGAGCGCACGCTCTGGGCCAAGCGAAACATCGCTTTTGATCCCTCGAACTACAGTCATTCCCAGATCTGGTACATGTCCAAGGATGGCACAAGAATTCACATGTACCTCGTGGGCCGTCGCGACGTTCTCGATAGAAGCGGTAATCCGACGATCATGACCTCCTACGGTGGCTATGGTGTTTCCATGACGCCGCAGTTCAGCATCTTCGTCGCCTTCCTCATGGAGCACGGCTGTCTGTTTGCGCTGCCAAACATTCGTGGCGGATCGGAATTCGGCGTGGAATGGCACAACGCCGCCAAGCGACGTAACCGGCAAACTGCTTACGACGACTTCCTCTGTGCCGCCGAATGGCTTATCAAAACCGGACGAACTTCTCCTGGAAAGCTCGCCATCTTCGGCGGCTCGAATTCAGGTCTGCTCGTAGGAGCAGCTCTAACGCAACGGCCTGATCTGTTTCGCGCGGTGGTCTGCATGGTTCCGATGTTGGATATGCTCCGATACCACCTTTTCGACAACGCGCATGTTTGGCGCGATGAGTTCGGCACAGTGGATGATCCGGAGGACTTCGCTGCTCTCGCGAAGTACTCTCCCTATCAGCAGGTGCGATCTGGCGTGGCCTATCCCGCCACGATGATCGTCTCCGGTGACGCCGACCGGAACTGCAATCCGCTCCACGCCCGCAAAATGATCGCCCGGCTGCAGGCGGCGAATGTTTCCGAACACCCAGTTTTTCTCGATTACAGCAAGTTTCGTGGGCATTCCCCCGTGCTTCCCCTGGGCGAGCGGATTGAAGCACTGACGGACCGAATGGCTTTTTTTTGTGATCAGTTGCAGTTACCCGTTTGAGGGCGGAGGTCTTTGTTATGTCCTTTCTTGTCCTTAAGGCTTACTTGAAGCTGATTCATTTCGACCTTTACTTGGCCCGCGGCAATTTCGCGGCACTCTACGAGAAGGTTCGCCGATATCCAGTCGGGAAGCAGGCGCCGGGCTCCGACGCGGTCGAACGCATCTGCTCGGCCGTCGACATGGCCTGCATCTGGTATTGGAAAGAAGCGCTGTGCCTGCAGCGATCCGCCGCCACCGCGTGCCTCCTGAAAAAGCATGGTGTGTCGGCGCAGATGGTCATCGGCGCGCAGCAGATGCCGTTCAAGGCCCACGCGTGGGTCGAAGTCGACGGCAGGGTGGTTAACGACAAACCGTACACGCCAGAAATGTATGCGGTCTTGGATCGGTGCTAGTTGAGGCGGTTGCAAATTGGAGTTAGAAGGAAACAAAAATGAGTGTCCAGTTTGGAACGTGGAATTTCGACGGTAAGCCAGTGGATCGGGACTATCTCGAAAAGGTGAAGCCGGCCATCGCTCCATATGGCCCGGATGATGGCGGCTCCTTCGCGAAGACCAACGTCAGCATCCTGTATCGTGCCTTCCACGCGACGAAGGAATCCCGGCGAGAAGTGCAACCGTATGTCATGGCATCAGGCGCGGTCCTCACCTGGGACGGCCGCTTGGACAATCGGACAGAACTTATCCGTGGGCTGGGAGATGTTGTGACCAATCGCTCCACAGACGTTGAAATCGTCGCGGCAGCCTACGAATATTGGAGTAGCGATTGCTTCGCCACGCTGATTGGCGACTGGGCTCTCTCGATTTGGGATGCAAACTCACGTTCGCTGATCCTGGCAAAAGACCCCATCGGCACGCGCCATCTTTATTACGCCTTCGATAAGGAGCAAGTCACCTGGAGCACGATCCTTGATCCGCTTGTTCTCTTTGCGGGAAAGACCTTCGAACTTTGTGAAGAGTACATCGCCGGCTGGTTTTCATTCTTCCCTGCCGCTCATCTGACGCCTTACGCTGGAATTCATTCCGTGCCGCCGTCGTCTTCGGTCGTCATCCGACCCGGAAAACATACCGTTAGCAAGTATTGGGATTTCGACCCCAGCAAAAGAATTCGTTACCGCACGGACGCTGAATACGAAGAGCACTTCCGCGCCGTCTTTGGCGAAGCCGTCCGCCGCAGGCTCCGCTCGGACAGCCCCATCCTGGCCGAGCTCAGCGGCGGCATGGATTCTTCTTCTATTGTCTGCATGGCGGACACCATTATCGCCCGCGGCGCCGCGGAGGCCCCGCGCCTCGACACTGTCTCCTATTACGACGACTCCGAACCCAACTGGAACGAGCGCCCCTACTTCACCAAAGTAGAAGAAAAGCGCGGCCGCACCGGCTGTCATATCGATGTTGGCAAACAAGAACCATTCAACTTTGAGACAGACAGGGATCACTTCGCTGCAACTCCCGCTTCAGGCAACGGTTGCCCATCGGAAGCCGCCCGCCAATTTGCTGCTTGCATGCTCTCTCAAGGAAACCGTGTAGTCCTCTCGGGCATCGGCGGCGATGAAGTTACCGGCGGCGTGCCCACACCGACAACGGAACTCGAAGACCTGCTCGTGCGAGGCCACTTCAGACAGCTCGCGCATCAATTGAAGGTTTGGGCACTCAACAAGAGGAAGCCTTGGTTCCATTTATTTTTTGAAGCTACACGTGGATTTTTTCCCCCTGCTCTTGTTGGCCTCCCGAAATACAAGAAGCCCGCTCCTTGGCTCGACTCTGGCTTCGTCAAGCGCAACCGCGCCGCCTTGCACGGTTATGAGACGAGGCTGAAGCTCTTTGGCCCGCTGCCGACGTTTCAGGAAAACGTAAGCACGCTCGAAGCCCTTCAACGGCAACTGGGATGCGAGGGGCACTTAAGCGATCCACTTTACGAGAAGCGCTATCCGTACCTAGATCGCGGCCTGCTCGAATTCACGTACGCTATTCCGCGTGAACAATTGGTTCGCCCAGGTCACAGGCGCTCCCTCATGCGCCGCGCCCTCGTCGGTATTACGCCGGATGAACTCCTGAATCGGAAGCGCAAGGCGTTCGTCGTCCGGGAACCGATGACTGCTATCTCGGCGGACTGGAACTGGTACGCGGAGATCAGTAAGCACATGGTGAGCACCTCCCTCGACATTGTTGATGGAGACAGATTCATGGAGACACTCCAGAGAGTCCGCGCCGGCAGGGAAACACCAATGATCATCATTGTCCGCACGCTTGGAATTGAGCGATGGCTGAGATGCGTTCGAACACGCCGAATCCTCAGCGATGACACGCCAAATACCGTTCGAAATGCTTCGCGCTTCGGCACCAGAGAAAGTGCCGACACACCAGCACTCACGACAAAGGATTCAGCTAGCTAGCTGTGCGACGGAACGTTAAACCGAAAGGAGGTGAAAACCAATGAAATACGAAAAACCCGAAGTAGTGAACCTGGGCGAGGCCATCTCGACAGTTCGCGTACGAAGCCGATGAGTAATCGAAAATCGGAGCGCCAAGTCCCACCTTGGCGCTCCGGTTCTATCTTTCGGTTTTGTAGAAATAATATTAGCGAACCTGGATATATCGACAGAAACTGTATAAAGAAAAGGAATTTGCCACCATGAATTACACAAAGCCGGAATCAGTGAAACTAAACAGTCCACTCATCGAGATCTGTAACGGTGAGATTATCAAAGGTGGGCTGCTGGTTATGGACGTCGTAAGGTTTCTGCTGCCCCCTTTTTCCCATACGATCAGCGCTTATGAAGCTGACGAATAGCCTGAACAACGAGCCCGACAAGGACTGCGAGGCCAAACGCGGGCTGGCACGCCCGCTCGCCGTTCAAAAGATAAGGGTCAAATAGCGGGGAGCGACGGCTACGTGGTCAAGCACATGGGGTGTTTGTTGCTAGCCAGCAATATATCAATTTGTCTGAATCCGATAATATCGCGGGCCGAGCGCCAAGCTCTCGTCAGCGTTTCAGCGGCGCCATGGCGGCAGATACAAGATCAATACCAAGCACAAACATCATGAAATACGCAAAACCAAAGACAATAACTCAGGAGAGGATCATTTCCGCGGTTCAGACTCAGGGCCAATATCTGAAGGGCTATTATCTTTACCAAGATGTTCTCCCACCGGTAGCTCCGCTGACCCACACAATTACCGCGTACGAGGCCGACGAGTAGCGTTTCTTCATTGCACGTTCCTTGCAACACAACGTCCTCTTGGAGCCTTCTTACTCAGGAAGAACCTTTGAGGTATTTCTCAAACCACGCGATCATGCGACTGCACAAATCCACTTGGTTCGCGTAGCTCCAAGAGATAGGAGAATGCTCTTCGCCCTCGTATTTTGCGTACTCAGCCTCCTTGCCAAGTCTGCGCAGGCCCACAAAGACTTCGTCGCTGAGAAAGGGAAAGATGTTCGAATCCTTCGATCCATGCACGAGCAATACCGGTGTTTCAACTCGGTCGAGATAGAAAATCGGAGAATTCTCGACGTACCTTTCCCTAAACTCCCACGGAGTTCCACCCATCAACCCTTGGCCATGCTCTTCGATAGCAGTCCCGAACGCAGTCCCGCTTGCAACCATCTCGCCGTAATGTCCCATCAGGTCGGCGTACCCGTCAGCGGCTATCGCCGCCTTGAACCGCGTCGTCTGAACAATCAAAGAGAGTGTGGAATAACCCCCGTAGCTGTGCCCAATGACTCCCAGCCGGTCCGGATCGGCAATTCCCATATCGATCACTTTGTTGACGCCAGGCAATACTGCCTTCGTCAAATCCACCATGGGCGTACCGAGATGCTGAGCGGCATCCGGGTACAATACTGCGAAGCCGCGCGTAGCTAGCAGCTGGAAGTTGAATACACCAGAACTGATGAGTCCGAAATGGTTCAATCGTCTTAGTGACGAATCACCGCCGTAGACCCACACAATCAAAGGATAGCGTTTGCCTTCCTCATAGCCTGCGGGTAGCAACAGCACCCCGTGCAGCAAGTTGCCGTCCAAGCCGCGCCACTCAACGGAGCGAGCAGCGCCCAATTCACGCTCTTCAAACTGGGGATTGAGGTGCGTAACGCGCCGCGGATTTCGAAAGTCGGCCTTCGCCAACCATAAATTGGGGTCGTGCTGAGCATCTTCGGAAAAATAGGCGACTTCTTGGCTATCCGGAGCGGCGGAAACATGCTGAATCGCAGGCAAGCAAGTGTGGCATGCCGCATCCTCCAGCAACCTCACAGCGCGACCCGACATCAAATCGATTCTCTGGAATCCGGATTTGGTTCCATCGTTGCTTCTCGTCAAGACAATCGTCGTCTTGCCGTGGTCCGGTGACCAAAGGCGATTTTCTCCCCGCGGAATCAACTCCAGCACCTTCTGCTCAGATAGTTTCGTCAATTCTATCGGCTTTGCTTCTGTCGCAGACGCTCTCCAGAGCGCATCTCCACGCGTGAAATACACAAATCGGCCATCATCATCCCAAAGGGGGGGCATATACATCGTTGCTAGGTTGTCGGCCGGAAACGCAGTGACGTTCCTAGAAGCACCGCCCGCCACCTCAACGATGTAACAGTCGTGTCGCGACTCGAGCTCGCCGCCTGTCCTGTAGACCAATCGCAAGCTATCCGGCGACCAGCTAAAAGCGACCCCGCCAAAGTCCATTCGAATTTCGGAAGCCACTGTTGTCGTTTTGCCGGTGGCGACCACGCTTACCTTTATGTCCCAAAGAATTTGCTGGGAGGCGGCTCTTTCGAAGCGCTTCGGAGTCGCGAATGCAATATGTAGGCTATCTGGCGATGAAACATAGCGGCCCAGCCGATCAACGTCGCGGATTACACGACGCGTCTCACCGGTGGAAACATCGACGACGGCGAGGTCGACAGGGAGGGAATCGAGACGCCAGGGGTCGGACGTCGGTGAGTGATGAGAGACTGGCGAAGACGCTGTCGATTTGTAGACTATAACGGAGACCTTCGACTTGTCTGGCATTTGACTTTCTTCGCTGTGAAGGCGATTGATGTAGTCTCCGGGATCCAAACCTTCGGGAAGCACTGTGGTTAAAATCGCCCTGCTGTCCGGCAGCCACTGAACGTCCTGAAACGTCCTGACACTTACATCGGAAACCTTTCTCACGTTGTTAGTGTTTGCCTCCCACACCCACAAGTTCGCCTGACCGGAACTTCCTCGATCGGAAAGAAAACCAAGGTAGCGCCCATTCGGCGACCAGACAGGAGACCAATTGTTGCCATTGCCTTGAGTCAGATTTTGAGTTTCGCCGCTTTCCGTATTCGAAATGAAAATATCAACACCGATAGCGAACCAAGACACGCCGGTGCGGGCATATCTTTCCTCGCTCTGAGACACGGGCGACACAATCCTTTTTCGATTGTCAGCGACCATATACGCGACCCACTTTCCATCGGGAGACAATTCTGCGGGCACAGTGGATTGTCCAAATTCGCGTACATTCAGCGCATCCTCAACAGGAAGAGGAGTCAATCGGTTGTTCTGTGGACACGCGGAAATCGCCGTCATCAATCCGATCGCGGCACCTAAGCACAATTGACGATTCATCAATTCACTCCCGCTCGCATGAGTTACGATTTCTGTTCGCTAGGGCCGTCAACCAACCGAGCTCGACGTTCGGCAGTACTTGGTTGTGAGACCTATTCTTGTTGTTTATACGCGGCAGCTTCCTGCTGGTCGCAGCAATGCCTAGAACATCAGTTTCAGTGCGAATTGGATCGAACGCGGAGCGCCAATTTGGTAGAGAGGACTGAACGCCCCGTTTCCCACGTTATTTCCTGCGAGGCTCTGGCCCAGCATTTGGGTTGACAAGCCAAACTTGGCGGCCAAAGACTGCGGGCTGCCAAGGTTTCCATCCGGCGGTCCGAAATTGGGATGGTTCAGTACATTGAACATCTCGGCCCTGAACTGTAGCCGCACAGACTCGCGAATCGGAAATTCGCGGTGAACAGCAAAATCCCATTGCGCAGCGCCGAACCCGCGTAGCGCGTTCCTTGGCAGGTCTCCTTGCCGAAGGGGTACTCCGTTTGAAGCGGGCGGAGGGCAGAACGGGCCAACTTGATTTAGACCGCCTGGGCACGCTCCCGCTATGATGGTGTTGTTGATCGCTTTACCGCCAGGATATTGCGGTCCATACAAATAGAATGGCACTCCTGGCACAACGTCTGGCCGTTCAAAAGTGAAGACGCTGAGGAGCGAATTGACCTGGCCGTAATAGGCGTTAACTGGCGGTGCCGAGAAGGCTTGAACTACATTCTCCAAGGACCAGCCGCGCGCGATTCCGTTCCCGAAGGCATTCAGCTTTGGGGTCGGAAGATCGTACGTCAGAGCCACAGAAAAGCCATGGCGAACGTCGAAGTCGGAAGCGCCCCTGTTCGCATTGATACTAGGCACAGGCGCGTTGGCCCGATTCCCGTAGGAACTAGCAGAACCGTCATCAATCGAATGTGACCAAGTATAGGAGGCAAGCGCTTGCAGCCCGTGTGACAGTGCTCGCCGGAACTGGATTTGGAGGGCATCATAATCAGAGGTAGCTGCGTTGGATACCAGATCAGCCGTGGCAAAATTCAGAGTTGGCGAGTTATTGATGAACACGGATTGTAAGAGTCGGCTTCCCTTAGCTCCGACGTAAGAAGCCGAGATTGTCTGCTGTTTGCCCACAGCCTGCTCCATCGCAATATTCCACTGCAGCGTATAGGGCAGCTTTAGGTTCGGATCAAAAGCGTATACAGTTCCAGTTCCACCGCTTTTAGCAAGCCCTGCGGTTGTAATTGGCGGCGGCGCAGCGTCGTTGGGATCTAGTGGAAATGTGCTAGGCCCTCCGAAGCCCGGACCAATTAGCGGTTTTACGGCACCAAAAGGATACGAACTTGACAGGAAAGTTCCGCTCTCTGTGGTGGCCAAGTCGTAAAAGACTCCGAATCCACCGCGGAAGACAGTTTGCCATTTAGGACTTTGCGAAATCTGATAGGCCAAGCCAATTCGGGGCGCGAAGTTCGTGTAAGTCGTCTTAAATGGCGGCCTTCCCGTCGGCGCCAAGGCAAGCTTAGACAAGTCGTTCAGATCAAAACCAGTGACAGCCAGGAGACCAGGACCATCGACGGAGGATGGCGCAAAATCCACATCCCACCGCACTCCATAGGTCAGAGTGAGACGCGGCAAAAATCGCCATGTATCTTGAGCAAATAACCCGAGGTTCTGGAACAGCAAGGTTGAGCCCATGCTAGAAAAGACGTTCCCAAATGCAAGATTCGCGGCTGCGATAGACGGTACGTCAAAAAAGAAAGCTACCTGTTGGTATTTTGTCGGATCGAATATGGGGGACAGCCGACGATAGTCAATTCCGAACTTTATGCTGTGACCGCCCACCTGAGCCGAGACGGTGTCAACCAGATTGATTTGACGTTGTACGTTGTGCGCTCCCTTTCCCTCAGCTAATGGCTGCAAGGCACTAAAGGTATTTAAAGAAAAAAAAGCGTTTTGATTCGTATACTGACTAGGAAACGGCAAGGATGCCAGCGGCACTGCGCCGCCAAAGTTATCCATGGAGAAACTGCTGGAAGCATTCGTCCTGCTGTAATTGAATCGCGCTTCACTCGTCAATTCGGAAGACACAAACCAGGTCGCACCGATCGTTGTCGTCTGGGCAGTGGTCCTCGACCGCTCTGGCACGCTTAGAGCATATAGCCCTCGCTGAACGAGTTCGGATGGAGAGTAGTTGTATCTTCCAAAGAGATACAACTTGCTCTTAAGCCTGTGATCAATCCTAAGACTGTACGCATCAAGACTGGAAGCGGCGGAATAACTTGCGTTGAACTGTGCTTCTTCTGTCGTAGTATTGTCTGACCCGTTCGGCATGGGAAAAGCATTCAAGAAAGGCTTCATCACCGCCTGTGCATTTTGGCGGGCACTCAGATCAGGAACACTACTTAGCACGGTTTGAGGCAGTCGAAGGCGCAGTCCCTCGTAAGAAAAGAAATAGAATGATTTACCCTTCGTAATCGGTCCGCTGAACGTACCTCCGAAATCATTTTGGCGGTCCTCCGCTTTCGGGATTGCCGGCGTTACTGAGGTGTTGAACCAGTTGTTCGCATCAAAAATGTCATTCCTCAGGTAGTCGAACGCAGTGCCATGAAACTGGTTTCCACCCGAACGCGTTAAGATGGAGATCTGCGCCCCCGGCGTACGCCCAAATTCTGGCGCAAAGGTGGACGTTTGGATGCGGAATTCCTGCATCGCATCCACGGAAACCAGGCTATTCGTCCCCCCTAACACGCTAACGGATCCGACCGATCCCGCAAAACCATTGCCTGAACCATTAGCCGAGCCGCTAATTCCGACGTTAGCTCCAACGCCGTCGACTGTCCAATAGTTGGATGTCGCACGCTGTCCATTGACGCTGAATTGGCCGCTATCGAGATTATTATTTGCTGTAATTACTACTCCGGGCGTGAGTTGAATGAGTGTTTGGAAGCTCCTGCCATTCATTGGCAGATTTTCCGCAAATTGCCGGTCTACAACAGTGCTCACCGCGGCGGATTCTGTGTTGATGAGCGGCGCGCCCGCTTCTACCGTCACCGTTTCTCTGACGTCCCCGACCTGCATGGTGAAATTCATTGACACGGTGTCGGCAACATGAAGCGTGACACCTGGTTTCACGATGACTTTGAAACCGCGCTTGGAGACGGAGAACTCATAATTCCCAGGACCGAGATCTGCGAAGTGGTAGATTCCATCCTCGTTTGTATGCACGGTTGTTTCAATTCCAGTGTCCACATTCTTGGCGGCGACTGTCGCCTCGACGATGACCGCTGCATTGGGATCAAGTACACGTCCCGTAACGCTTGCGAACACAGTCTGAGCGGGAGTAGAAGTACAGAGCGCGAGCGTACATACAATTGCGCAGACGAAGAGACACGCCATCGTTTTCTTTTTCATGTATGGAACCACCTCGCCTTCGAGATTGCGAGGTCCCCTGTTCCTTTCCTTGTAGGATAGCCGTGGGCTGGTTTTATCAATTGCGCGCCAGCGGTCTGTTGAAATGTTTCGCTCAGAAGCATCTGCGAAACAGTTTGATCGGAGAATTTCTCGTGACGAACGAATTTGACGGACGATTTCCCCTTGCGAGAAAAGAGGAGTCTGAATAGACCCTGAAGGTCAGCGTTACGGGTGATTCGCTGTTGGATTGAGCAATGCCGAAAGGAGGGGCTTTCCTCTTGGTCTTACGCCTTCTTTGCGAGAGCCGTCTGTTACAAAAACGTAGTCGATACGGGACAGCGCCTTGCTATCGTCCACTTTGAGAACCCAACGATTCTGGGATGGATCGTCCATATAAAACATACCGAGACTGCGAGAGTCTTCTTTGGCTACTCCCCTTTGTCCCCACGCTTGGAAAACGGCGCCGCGTTTCAATCCTTTCTGTTGGTCCAGGTCGAATGCATAGAAAATGAGCGATTTCCCTTCGGTGTAGAAGATCCTGCCGAAGGGCCGCTCAAATTCTCCCCTGCTGCTAACGTCAAATACATCAATAATGTGCAAACTCCGTGCGCCCAGGATCTCGCGAATGTCGTGGTCAGTAGCAAGCAGCTTTTGCTGGCGGTCCACGGACCTAACTTGCGCAAGCGATTCTTGCGAAAGCTCCTCATTCCGCGCGGCCAACCCTCCCATCTCGTCTTGCGATTTCCGTAGGTCAGCCGTCAGACGTGAAACCGTTTCAGCAAGTCCAGATTTTTCTGCTTCGAGAGTGACTTTCGAGGCTTGCAAGACGTCAAGTGAACTCTGCAGTAGCCTGATTCGGTCTTGCAGTCCTGCATTTTCGCCCGCTTCACGTTGACGAGTCGCTTCTAAGCTCAACAGAGTCTGATGCATGGCTTCATTGTCTGCTCGGAGCTTCTGTGCGTCGTCATCCCTGGTTTTTGAGGGAGCTTCCAACGCAGGTTTGATAGGGACTGCACGAATTTGAGTCAGCTCGCCCCGAAGCTCGTCCACTTCCCTCTTTAACCTGGCTGATCGGGCCTCTTCGTCCCTTGCGTGTCTTTGGGACAGCCAGGACTGGGCCAAGTCTAAGGACACAGCAAGCAAGAGTGCCGCTGCGAGCGCCCCGGTCGCCCACGGTGGCACCCGATGGACCGAAAGGCCCCATGCCTTCTTCCGCCACTGGGCAACAGCCGCGGGCCGGTCCTCCGTCAATGGTAGGTTGATCGTCTGCCTCACCTTCCCAAGTAACCTTTCTCTTGCTCTTACCTGCTCAGAGGCCTCCTCTCCAGCAGGTTCGAACGCCGCTGCGGTCAATCCGGAGGTGGGTGCCTCCCCATACAGCTGCGCAGCAATCTGGCTGAAGTGCTCGAAGGTCTGCTTGCAGACGGGACACAACTGCAAGTGCTCGGCCAACCCCTGATCTTCCTCGGGAGAAGTCTGGTTGGTAACCGACATGGCGCAAAGGCGCTGAAAGTAATCGTGAGGGGACTTCACCTGTGTCACCGGCGCACCTTTTCGTTGTTCTGATCTTCGTCAATTTCTATATAGCCGGCCAACAGATGGTTTTGCATCAGCTGACTGCGAAGCTTCGCCAGGCCCCTATAAAGATGATTCCGGGTATTGCCAAGTGTCTCTCCAAGAAGAGTTGCAATTGTTTCCATTTCCACCCCGTCGAAGAAATGGAGAACCATGGTTCGACGTTGTTTCTCATTCAAAGCAGCTAAAACAACGTCCAAAGATCTTCCAAAGTCTAAAGAGCGTATCCAGTCATCGGGCGTTACGTCGGGATCCGGGACAGATAAGGCCTCGTCCGAATCGCCAGTTTGCCACTCCCGTTTTTTAAGGAGTCGTACTCTCTTCACACTCCGATGATATGCAAGATAGGAAATCCACGTCTTTAGGGTCCCTTTTGCAGGGTCGTAACTTCTCGCGCCCAAGTAAATATCCATGAAGGCTTCCTGAATAACATCGGCTACGTCTTCCTGATTCCTCAGAATCTTTCTCGCGACACTTCGAACGGCAACATAATAGCGATCAAACAATTGCCCAAAAGCATCTTCGCTTCCTTTCTGGACAAGCACGATCAAATCGTAATCGGAGGGACCGGCAGTTGTTTTTTGAGGAGCAGACTCACCTACCAGAGAGGAATTCCGTAAGGAAGCCCGTAGTCCGAAGGAGAGCGAGTCGGCGGAGCTCATAGGGTGTGAGCCTCCGTCGCTGAACTACGCGCACTGTGGCAGCTACAGGAGCTGTCGTTGGTCATGGTTACGACCAGAAAGCAAAACGACTGCAAGTCGTCAGAACCCCAGCCCCGGGACAATAGATGCCGTGGTCGTATTTCTGACCACAGACTGTACACTCGTTCGAACATTCTGCAAGCCTTTTATTCTGTGGCAGTTACTGACCTCTAAAATTTGTTTGCTATGATTACTCGCTGTGTTATGTAGGCTGATCATTTGTTGGGGCATTGACAATTCAACTCTGAGCTATAAGCCGCGCCGACTCTGTCTGTTCAAATGTCCTTTCACCGTGGTCGTAATGCCAACCGCGACAACCTGCTGCATGATCACTACTCACCTACCAACTCCGGACGTCAAATGGCAGGAAAGCGAAACTTGGTTCGGCGAGTCTGTATCCGGATAAGAACGAAGGCACGCGAGCTGCATTGGTTCCTCCCAATCAGGATTGCAGAGAAGAACGTGAACTGTGCAACTCCCGTCTGGCTCCTCAGAGCACTTAATGATCACGGAATCCCAAATCTCTGCACGACCATCGCGGACAATTGTTTGTCCGACATTTACGACGAGTGATTCGCTGGCTACCCGGAGCTGGCCTTGGTCTCCTGCGTCGCAGTTGACCTGGAACTTAAGCTGATCGTTAGGAGGCATGGTTTCCCTTCCCTGAGCGCCGGAGACTTGAAGCGTCCGATTTGTCTGCGCTGGCATCATCTTTCTGGTGTGCGAGGCCCATGCCGGCGAATTCCGTATTTCAGCAAGTTCTGCGTGGACCCAGCCGTCTTGAGCTGCTCGAACGCCCATTCCAACATCAGCTCTCCGAGGTTGCCGAGCTTTCGCTTCTCGCGAGCAGCAAACTCCTCAAGCTCAGCTCGCAAAGCTTGCCGGACCCGCAGGCTGAGTTGTGCTTTCCATTCACCCATTGCCCAGCCATTGACTTACGACGCAAAGCACTTAGAAGCAAAGCGTGCTTTGGCTGTAGACGTGGCGTTCGATGAGGCTTTTGAACGCTGATGCTGCCATCGCAGCGGGCATGCTCGGTTCTTAGGAGCCCGAGCGCCCGAGCATGGCAAAGATCATGGATTCTTCAATGCCCCGGATCAGCGGTGTTTCCGTCCGCCGTCTTGTCTTCCCAGGCAGTTCGTTGTCTAGTGAGGCCGCTTTGGTCGGAGCGCTCGCGCGTAGCAGTAGCTTGGGTGAAGTCTGCATTGAGTGCGGCGCGGATTTCTTCGAGCCGAACCTCGAATGCTCTCATCTCCTGCTTTGGACGGATCGAGAGAGTCTCCATGCGTTGAAGAACGCGAATCAGCCGGTCCACATTCCGGTTCCCCAAAAAGAGTTCGCCGTAAAGGTCTGCTTTCAATGTTCGCGATTCCTTTCGCCGACACCCCGGTCGGGATTCAGACCAGCTTCCTCATCGAGAGCAGCGAGCGGGCGTTGGAATGGCCTGACTATTTGCAGGCTACTGGTCCGCTCTCGCACGGTCGTCGAGGCACAGCAATAGCCAGGTGGTCGGAAGGGTGACCACGCAGTTAGTAATGCGACCAAGAAGACACGGGCGCGGGAATTTGTGTATTGAGGAGGGGGTTCAGCGACCGGCTCAGGAAGGAGTCGAGCCGGAAACACAGGGTGCGTCGGAAGTTGCGCCCACAACGGGAAATGGATAACTTCTCTTGCAGCCATGGTTGCACCTCATACGTGCGACTGTGGTCAGGGGCGCGCTCGGTGCTAGTAACACCGGCGCGTCCCGCTACGTCACTTTGTTCGTTTCTTGCGTTTCTCGCGACCGCCTTTACCGCGGTAGTGATCCGACTTGTATTTCCTGACCTTCTCTACGTCGTTTTCAGTCCAGATGCGCACCTTGATTCGTCCTAGCGACTTGACAGGAGGAACAGGGAACTTCTTCCCGCGTATCCAGCGATTGAGAGTGTCCCAACTAACTTCCACTAGCTCCGCAACTTCAACGGTAGAGTAGGTCGCCATTTTTATAATCGTATAGGGCTATATGACTTGTCAAGAACAAAATCGCAACTCTGGCGCGGACACCGAATGCCCCGCATGCATCGCCAAGAAGAGTATCCCACTTCGCGCTCAGTTCGAAGGATTCGCGAGAGCCCTGAAAGGCCCGGGAGGGCGTGAATCGCCCCGCACCAACATCTTGGAAATAGGCGATACGCGTCAGTGCCCCTGCAGCAAGCGCCTTAACCATCCGGACTTGCTCCCACTTACCAGCTCGCAATTCACGCCTAGGCTATGAGTAAAGAGAAGTTTCTCCACACCTTGCGAGACGGCCTCCGCGTCTTTTAAGAGTGCCGCGATTTTCCCGGGGACATTGCTGCCTTCCCATCGTCTGCGAACCTTTTCGAATCCTAGTTCGGACCAGTGTTTCAACTTTTCGGCTTCAATTGCTTTCGCCATGGGTTCGTTCCGCATGGTCGTAAGCACATGAAATCCAACGCCCGATTGCAACGGCATCGTCCGGGGGCGATTTTCCCCCAGGAGAAGCGCCTCGATGCAGGACGAGGCGAGCAGGAGAGGATTTGTCCATTCGGACATGGAGTTCTCATCTCCAGAACACGTAGCTTGCGGGATTTCAGGACTGACTACATCTTTGGCACATTCGCTCGCAACCGATATGAACGTTCCCGCGAGCTGTCGGACCTCTGTTAAGAGCCTGTCAAATTCTCGCAGTTCGAGGCGGAAGTGTGCCTCTTTTGCATGCTCAAAAAGGAAATGAGAGACCCGTCCGCTCTCAGTGCTAGTCCATGATGCAAGTGGATCCGGGGCTTGGAGCTCGGTCGGGACGCTCAGACGGCACCTAGCTGTAAAAGGATCGTCAATCGTATGGGAAAACTGCCGCGGGGTTTCGCCGTAACCTCCCCAAACTCCGAGGAGTGCAGGGCTCGTGCTCGTAAATCTTCCCACGACCGTCCCCCGTATCCACGAGAGGATGGGCTGGATCACGCCGTCCTTTATCTCCTGGAGGTGGAGTGCTTCCCGCTCTCGAAGGCTCCCCTCTCGGAGCGCTTTCAGGCTGTGCCACGTAAGCCAAACGTAAACCGCCGTAATCATCACCAACAAGAGGTTTGTGATGACTAGGAGGAGATTTGCGTAGTCATTCAGGAAGTGAGCCAGCTTTGCGGTCATCCCGGCCACCGTCCGAACGTCTCACCTACATCATAGCCGTGAACCAACTGGCCACAGAGACGAAGATTTTGTTGGTGATTCTCAAGGTCCGTTTCAATTAAGCGCGTGTTCATCGAACCTCTTCACCAAGCGACGATGTAATCTGGGGCCACTCCGCTGCCAACTTGGGCTGAAGGCTCGTCATTGCTTTCCATATTGAAGAGTCCTGAGATGTGCGAATGTCGTGGAGGACATTGTTTATGAGGTAGTTTGTCTGATCAGTGGAGAGGCAAGTCGCGATTTCTCGCGCGCGTGGATATCGATTCAGATTGGGCTGGTCGCGTATTCGAGGTTTTGTTGGGGTTGCAAGAAGGAAATCGTACTGCACGGTGTCTTCCGCTCTAAGCGGCCACCTCAGATTAAGGTACCCCTCCTTGCTAATTGCTGGTTGCTCAGTGGGAGTGTGGCCCGCAAAGGCCTGGTAGTGAGAGCATCTTCCTTTGAAATACTCTGTCCATTGCTCAAGAATATTCACGGGGACCTTGGAAGATGGTCTCTTCAAGAGTCCGACAGCTCCCCAGTTCCAACTATTGTCCAAACCTTCAGCGTCAGCGAGACACTCGGCCTCGTGCCTAAGATCATCGAATGATTCGATGGGCCTCACGAATGGTGCGATTACACCCTGTCCCAACTGGCTGTATCTATAGCAGAGTCTTGAAAAAACCATAGTGTAAGTCTTCCTCTGCTCTGAAAATCGTCCATAGCGAATTGGAACCGGAACGTGTTTCAGGCCCCTTTCGTTCAGGCGTTGTGTTCGCCATTGGGGGCGTCCCTTGTGTTCATCCCACAAGAGTGAACCGAGGATGAGTGCGCCTGCTTGAAGCATCATTGTTGAAGGGCGCATCCGATAATCCCAACGGCCTTCCGCAGGCCGACGTGCGAGAGTACCAGGGAGTCCTGAGGGCCAGATTGCTGGTTCAAAACGAGCCTCCGATCGTTTAGGTATAGGGGAGAGGTGCTCAAGGAAAACACGTTTGGAACCGGGCGAGAACTTGCGGGGAATCGATACGAAACGTGGTCGGAATCAACATGGAACGCGTTCGGAATTTCAGGGAACTCATGGTATTATGGTGTTGGTAGTGAGTAGCAAAAGGAACGCACATGAGCACAAAACGACTTGTCGAACAGCGTGTCGACAATCGGTCGTCGAATGACGACCTGAAGAGGAGTATAAACACTTTACCTACTTCCAGCCCGCAGAATCCTGCCCCAAATCCCTTTATTGTTGGCCGGAAACCGTCCCCGGGCGTTTCCAACGGAAACCAATCAGGCAAAGGCACCAAAGACTCGGCAAAAGGCTCCAGCTAATAGTAGTATAGCAGTCCATGACGTTTGACGTTACCGGACTGCTAATTTTCCTTCTCGCGATAGTTCCAGGTTTCATCGCGCAGCAGGCGCGCTCCCTTTTTGTCCCACGTTCCCTCCGAACAAAGAGTGTTTTGGAAGAAACTGGAAATTACGCTCTCAACAGCATTTTAGTTCATCTCATCCTGCTTGGCAGTTTCAGACTCGTCCTAGGCGTCATTCGCAGCACCACGCCTGCGACCCTCGGTGTGGCAATGGCACAAAAGCAGGTCGGTAACTGGACCTGGCAACATCGCTATTTGATCGTTTCCTATTATGTCGCGAGCCTTTTGTTGGGGTCCATTCTCGGGCTGGTCCGGGGCTTTTCGGAACGAGAGCGGCTAATTGGAACTTGGCTTGCAGATAATCGCTGGCTTAGCCCGTTATTGGTCCGTTTTGGTGTCCTCGCGTTTCTGCAGGAAGCCCCTGTATGGTACGAGGCATTGCGCCAGGGGAGCCGTAATGAACGGACATTCGTTGAGGTGAGGATGAAGGAGAATGGCGGATTCTACACGGGCGAGCTCAAGAGCTATGGGATTGTGTCCGATTCGGAACGGAACAAAGACTTCCTCCTAGTGAATGCGTCCTATAAAAAAACTGAGGAAGGCAAGTACATCCCCATGGATGCTGACGGAGTCCTTCTGAATTTCGCCGACGCAGAATCCGTGGCAGTCATCAAAGAGAAGAATTTGTGAATGCGCCCCAGTCAGGTTGCCTAACCCGATAGGTGAGTTCGAATCTTACCGGACAGCCCCATGGGTGGTGGCCCTTTCACGTTAAACGTGAGACAATCCCAGCCACGAGCCGAGTCAGAGATAAGCATAAATGCTTGTCGCAGGCTGGGAACCATGTCCCCCAAGGGATTTAGGCCGTTGCCGCTGTTCCATCCTCGAACACCCGTCAATGTGAATCCGGGACGGCAGAAGTTGGTGCGGAGGGACTGTCTGCGCACGCCAATCTCCCTTGCAGAATGTCTTGAGCGCACGCCGGAATACCGGTGACGAAGCGAAGCAAGATGGCTTCAGTGGCCGGAGAGCAGCTTAAAGCGCTGCGTGGACGGCTCGGCATGACCACGCGTCAGGTTGAGAGGTTGAGTCAACAGGTCGCCGAAACGAAGAATAATCCTGAGTTTCACATCTCGCATGCGTGGCTCACGAACATCGAGACAGGCGAGTTCACCCCGAGCATTTACAAACTTTACACGCTGAGCGCCATCTACCGCTACAAGTTCGCGGACCTACTGGGCCTCTACGGGCTCCGTCTGGACGAGATGACCAAAGATATCCTGTCCATTCGGTTGCCCACAACGCATCTGATCGGGAAGGCGGCCGATTTGGAGGGGGAAGGCCTCAGCCTCCCGACTCACTTCGAACCAGAGTTCCAACTGGAAAAGACCAGCCTTCTTCCACGGCTGATCGAAAACTGGGGCAAGATCCCTGTTTCCATGGTCTCGCACCTGAATTTTGGAAAGGCCTTGTACGGTTATATCGGCCTGGAAGACTTCACGCTTTACCCGCTGCTTCGTCCAGGGTCGTTTGTCGAGATTGACTCGCGCCAGAACAAAATCAAGCCTGTTGAATGGCGGACCGAGTTCGAACGCCCTATCTACTTCGTCGAGCTTCGCGATTCTTATATTTGCAGTTGGTGTGAGTTGGATGGCAACCAACTGACCGTGGTCCCGCACCCACAGTCAAAGCAGGAAGTTCGCCGCTTTCAGTACCGCACCGAAGCTGAGATTATAGGCCGTGTGACTGCCGTTGCGATGCGCCTTGTCGGCCTTGAACCAGAGCTGTCCTAGTACGCCACGGCGTCCTACTTTGAAAACTGTGCTGTGCTCCGTTCTGGTTGGTCATAATTCGAACCACTGGAATGCTTGAAATCCATTCATAAACCTACCGGATGATTAAATTTGTCAAAGAAATGAACGTACAGATGCCACTCGATCGCCATTCGCCAGGAAAGCACTGATTCTACTTAAAGGTCGGTACTGGTCCTCCCAAGCCTGACCTTTGGAGCAGGTTCCTTCGACTATATAAAGTTCTATCATCGTACTGTCTCGATCTGACATTAACCATCACTACCATGGTGAGGGAAATCTCTCAGATCGAAGGAGGACTTTGTCCATGAAAAGAATAGAGACCGTTTTCAGTTTCGTTGGATTCTCAATCCTGCTTACCCTGAGCATTCTGCTTGCTTTAGGGAGCAAAATCTCTAACACGCTGTTCCCGTCGGCGCAGTCCCTACACTATGGTCTGAGAGCCGATGGAGATCCTGCTCCACCATTTCCACCACGTAAACCGTTGTCTTTGATTCGCGATAAGGAATCCGTGGTCATTGCGGATGGGGACCCGGCACCCCCATTTCCACCCCAACCCGCGGATATAGTGATCGTCATCGCGGATGGAGATCCAGCACCTCCGTTTCCACACCCTCCGCTCGGCTCGAACTTAGGAGTCGGCGAGTTGACCCATCACGGGTCTGGGGAAGATCGACTAGGCACGGTCTAGCCCAGCAGCCTCCAGCGGCTTGAGTGGTGACCTACTGGAGCGCGTCTTCCTGCATTTACTCGCTCGAGATGCAGTGCTATGATGCGCTCCAGTAAGATGCACCTAACCGCATCTGCGTACGCCCTGTGGAATCTCTCCGTCATCCTAGAGGGGATACTCTGCGCCTTCATCGTTCACCGCCGTCTGTGGCGGCTGTTGCCACTGTTCACAACTTATGTGATTCTCAACTTGTTTGTAACGGCAGCGCTTTGGCTGGTTTACAAACGTTTTGGAGACAATTCCGCTTTCGTTTTTTACTTCTTCTGGTCCAAGCAATCTCTTCTCTTGGTCGCTCGTGCCGGCGTTTGCGCCGAACTGTGTTTGCTGGCATTTAGGTCTCGCCCGGGCCTTTGGTTGCATGTACGAAGGGTTCTGATCGCGATCAGCGGTGCAATTTTACTCTACGCGGCAATTGATGCATACCATCAAGTCTCCGTCGTCGAGAGCTTCGTCCTCGCTCTTCAACGTAGCCTTGAGTTAGCCATTGCGATCCTTTTGACCTCGTTACTTGTCATAGCAAATCGCTACCGAATTCCGATGGAGCGGGTTCCCTCCCTCGTTGCACTGGGTATGTGCATCCACTCGACATTTCAGATCTTGAACAACACACTTTTGAAACATTGGTTAGACCCCTATTTTTCCTGGTGGAACAATGTGCAAATAGTTTCTTTTCAAGTGGCATTGGTCATATGGCTCCTCGCATTGCGAAGGCCACTGCCTGAGACGAAGCCGGCTCCGACTTTGCTTCCTAAGGATGTTTATCACTCGTATGCGCGGCTGATCGGCCAGCGCCTTAAGGATTTGGATCGCGATATTCAGGAGGTAACGAAGCCGTGACGGAACTCCCAGTCTTCCTAATCATTTTTCTTGTCTTGATCGTATTAGCGGTATGGGTCACCTTGAATCACCTGGCTCCACGTCGCGCACCTGAAAAGGACGCCAGTCTCCCCATTGATCTATTGCTTCCGACTACCTATCTTCAGAATTCATCTGACATTGAGCGGCTATTAGCAGAGTTGGAGCAGGAACGAACTGAAAACAGGGCGGTAGGACGCTTTCGACAAGGCCTAACTCCCGATCGACGGCGCACGTTGAAGGAGCTTTTGGTCGGGTTGATGGAGGATTTTTCCCGCTTGGACCGGCTGATGTGTACCGTGGCGGCGCTAGCGCCCGAGGTCGAAGGCCGGCAAGAAGCGCAACGGCTATGGCTCTG
>WNFF01000330.1_pt1 | contig 34155 bp, 31 predicted proteins | sample 5400441 | NCBI WGS metagenome assembly WNFF01 (sample SAMN13153345, study PRJNA577476) | soil metagenome | isolation source: 120 cm saprolite under Douglas fir tree site 2 hole 3 replicate 1 | place: USA:California | collected 2015-04-18
CCAGCGCCATGGGCGACATGAATGTGATGAGCGGCCTCATCGCCCGCAATCGCGACGACCTCGAAGAATTGAAGCGTCGCGGCGATCGCAACTACTACGAATTCTCAATCCAGAAATCCAAAGCGCCGCAGCGCGTCGGCCCCGTGCAGGTCACTCTCAACAAAACCGATCCGAGAAAATCCAAGTACACCGTGACCGTCGTCGTCGACGACAAAACCATCGAAAAGAGGGACAAAACCTCCGGCGAGCCCGTTCAATTCTACGTGGCTCACTCGCGCGGCACGCCGTACGAATTCGTGGTCTTCGACGTCGGCAAAAACCAGATCACTGGCTATCTCTCCACTCCGAAAGAAGCCGGAGGCGCTCCCGCCGCCGCCACCGCGACGCCCAGCAAGCCCTGATAGTTAGTATCGCTAATAATTTTCCATCAGAAGCCCTGTTCTGCGTTCTGGAAACACGACGCGCGACGGGGCTTTTGCCTTTCGCGCCACCGCGCTAGCATCGAAGTGTCGACAATCTCATCCAGTATTCCGGGAGTTCTTCCATGAAACCGCTCCACTTTCGCATTCTTTTTTTAGCGGCCGCCGCTCTTCTTTTTTTCGCCGCCGGATCAGCGTTCGCGCAAGCGCCGCTCGAGCCGGCGCAGTTGCCTTCGCGCACGGTTTTCTATCTGGTTTGGCGCGGCGCTCCGGCTCCCGACGTTCGAAAGGCCAATGCGCTGATGGCGCTTTGGGATGATCCCGATTTTGCGCCGGTGCGTTCCGCGCTCGCTTCGAGCATTCTCAGTTCCTCGCAGGAACAGTCACTCGGCCAAAAACTGACTCCGGAAGAACTGCAGGAGTATGCGTCACTCCTCGAAAATGGATTTACGCTCGGATATTTAAGCGAACCCGCGAAGCGATCCGCAGCAAGAGTGCCGGTTTCGAAAGATGCCAAACCGCCCACATGGAACGGAATGTTTTTTGTGTACGACCGCACCGGCAAAGAATCTTTGATCGCAAAAGCAATTCTCCGAATGCGCGCGCAAGAAAAAGAGGCGCCGGTGCTAACTCCACTCGTGATCGGCGGCGTTCCCGTCCTGAAGGTGGAGAGCAAGAATGGCGCGACATACTGGGCGGATCAGGGCAAATTTGCAGTGAGCGCCGGCGAGCGTTCCGTGATGGAACAAATTCTCGGCTGCATCAATGGTAAGTCTTCGGCGGTTGCGTCACTCGCGCAATCTTCTGCTTATCAAGAGGCGCAACCGATTCTTGGCAGCGGCGTGCTTGAATTTTTTGTTGGCATCTCCGATTTGAAAGAGCTAGCTTCGGATTCGAACGCAGGCGGGTTTAAGGCGCGCCCACTTCTTGAAGCGGCGCGGCTTGACGCGATCCACTCCATCGGCGGCCATCTCGGACTGGAAGGTTCGAGAACACACATGCAGGCCGCGATCTTCGGCGATACCGCTCCCGGAACGCCCTTCGACATTTGGCCGACAAGCCCTGCCTCTCTCACTTCTCTCGCGTTTGCGCCCGCCGATGCGGTTTCCTACAGCGCCGGACAAATCAATTTCATGGGGATTTACAGCATCATAAAACGGATAGCACAAGCCGCTTTTCCGCAGGGACAGCAAGGCAACGCGGATATGCTCGACACGCTCGCGGCCGCACGGATCGGTATGCCTTTGGCGGATGCACTCAGCCTGCCCACCGGAGAATTTGCTTCGATGCAAACGAGTCCTTCGCTGGACACCGCGAAACAAGTCTACTTTCTTGGGATTCGAAAGAAGCCGGAAACGCTCAAGCTGATGCGGGCGCTCTTCAGCGATCAATTGACTTCGGAACGCAACGAGGGTGACACCACTTTCCTGAAAGTTTCACTCGGTGGAAGACAGGCGAGCACGGGCGTCGCGCAATGGAATTTTTTCAACGTGGCCGTAACGCCGGACATGATTCTCGGTGCGAGCCGCGCGGAAACGCTTCGCGAAGTTCTTTCGAATCGTTCAAAAGGGCCGGCGGCGGCTGGTCTCGCCGCGGTTCCACAATTTCAGGCCAGCCGCGCACAATTTCCGGAAAATCTAAACAGCATGAGTTACCTCGATTTTCAAAAAGTGGATTGGCCAGGGTTGCGAGACCGCCTGGTGGCAGAATCAAAGAAGACTTCCGCGGCGAAATCCCTGGTACCGGCGAAGAAACCGGCCGCGTCCGCTGGTATGAACCTGGATTGGCTTACACAGGTGAATGCGCAAGTCTTCCCGCGTCATTTGCATTACTCCACGGGCGTTTCGTGGAAGGATTCCAAGGGCATTCATTGGGATCAGTGGCTCGAGTAGCCCGGTGATGCGGGCAGTTCGCTTTTTTCCGGCAGCTCTGCTCTGCATAATCCCGGCGCTGCGCGCGCAGGAAACGTCCCCAACACAAGGCCAAGGCATTCACGTCAGCGTGGATCGCGTCAATGTGGGCGTGATCGTCACCGATTCGCACGGAAACTTCGTGGAAGGCCTGCGCCGCGAGGATTTTCACCTGTTTGACAATGCCGTGGAGCAGCCCATCAGCGATTTCGCCGCGATCGAAGAACCAGCGCAGGTCTTGCTGCTCATCGAAGCCGGTCCAGCCGTCTACCTGCTCGAAGGCGGTCACCTGCAGGCCGCACATTCTCTGCTCAACGGGCTCTCGAGCGGCGACCGAGTCGCCGTTGTGAAATACGCGGAGTCGCCCACCGCGCTTCTCGATTTCACCAGCGATAGGCAGTCTACCTTCGCGGCGCTTGGGCAATTGCGCTTCAATCTTGGTTTTGGCTCGCTGAATTTATCGGCGAGCATTTCGAAAGTTCTGGAATGGCTCGCTAACACTCAGGGCAAGAAGGCCATTGTTTTGCTGTCCACGGGCGTGGACACCTCTCCAATGAATGAGTCCGAGCTGGTGATTCAGCGGCTCAAGATGAGCGACGTTCGCCTCCTGGCCGTCTCGCTGATGGGCGGCTTGCAAAATCCACAGCCTAGCGGCAAGAAGAAATCGGCTGCCGCAAACCCTACCCAATCGGCGGTGGAGTTCGAACGAGCGAATCAACTGCTGAAGCGCATGGCTGAATCCACAGGTGGCCGCGCCTACTTTCCCGCGACCGAGAAGGAATTCCATTCCGCGTATGCCGAGATCGCGCAGCTCGTCCGCCACGAATATAGCCTGGCGTTTGCACCGCCCGAGGGCGACGGCACCGTTCACTCCATCCAGGTCCGCGTTGGCGCTCCGCAAGCCGCAACCCCGCCTGCCGCTTTCTATCGCGTCGATCATCGCCAGGCGTATCTCGCTCCGGTACCCAGGTAGTGGCTCGGTAAGCCGTCTGTCAGGCTCCCGGGTCGATTCTCGGACCGGAGAAGCCGCGATTACTACTCACTGCTAAAGTTATCGGAGTTTATTCAGGGGAGGTTAGAGCACGACTCAGCCACATAGTCCGCCCTTGCCGAACGGCCTTAATCAGAGAACGTAAAGCAAACCAGGCGGCTGCGCCTGCCTACCGTCTGCCTGATCACCATGACGTAGAACAAAGCTAGACGGACCAACAAGATAGATTTTTTGCAACTGCCTTGGATGCAATGTACGGACCGTAAGAGGGAAAAGACTGCGGGTTGCAGAGAATCAATCCCGCAAGGCGCGGACTGGATCGATTCGTGTAGCGCGCCAGGCGGGCAAGAAACACGCTGCCAGGGAAGCGATGGTCATCACCACGAATGCGGATCCGAAGGCTAGCGGGTCGCGTGGACTCACCTGGTACAGGAGGTTTCCAAGCAATGTGGTTAATGCGAGTGACACCGCGGCGCCCAGCAAGACGCCGCCTGCGGTCAACCCCAGGCCACGCGACATCACCAGCCATAATAGATTGGATGCGTTCGCGCCAAGCGCCATGCGCAGCCCCATCTCACGGGTACTCTGCGACACCGCATACGCCATCACGCCATACAGTCCGATGACCGCGAGCAGCAGCGCCAATGCACCTAAGATCCCAACTAAAGTCACGGCCACTTGCTGCGGCGATGTCGAACGATCCACCTGTTCTTGCAAGGTGATCATCTCGTACGGCGCAAGATTGGCGTCCAATGCGCGCACGTCGCGGGCCAGCGCCGCCGCCATCGTTTCCGCGGTCAGCCGCGTCCGAATATACAAGCCTGCTCCAACCGAGAAATTCTGGCGACGGGGCACATAGAAAAAAGGTTTCGGTGTTTCCCGAACGTTCTGGTACTTGGAATCCTTCGCCACACCAACTACCAGCATCCATCGGCCTTTAACCTGAACGCGCTCGCCAAGCGGACTCCTGCCGCGCCAATACTTCGCAGCCATTGTTTCATTCACAATGGCTACTGGAGCGGCTTGTTCATCATCGGCGCGTGTGAATTCGCGGCCAGACACCAGCGGGATGCCCATGGTCCCGAAATAGCCCGGTCCGACTTCGTTGTACTGCGCGGCGGGCTGCTCCTCCGGCGGAGGTTGGTATCCATCCACGGCAATCGGCGACGAAGAATAGCTTCCATATCCCAATGGCGTGACTCGCGCGAACGCTGCCGACTCGACGCCCGGCAGGGCCTGCACGCGATCCATCAGCTCGTCTTGAAGATTCCTGGCGCGCTTCGCATCATATCCCGCCGACACCAAATCGACCGCCGTGAACAACACTCCGTGCGTCGAAAAACCCGGGCTGGCTGTCCGGATTTTCTGTAGGCTCTGCAGCAGCAGCCCTGCGCCGACCAGCAAAACGAAACTCAACGACACCTGGACCAGCACCAAGCCGGAGCGGACCCACGCTGTTCCCCGGCTCCCCACGACACCGGCCGATTCAGATTTCAAGGCTGCTGCAAGATCGATCCTGCCGGACTGCATCGCGGGAACCAGCCCCAGCACGAGCGTCGCGAGCAAGCAAACTCCGGCGCTCAGCGCCAGCACTCTCCAATCGATTTCCCCCGGCAGATGCATCGCCACCCCGGCCCGCGCCGGGAAAAACAATACGAGCGCGTGACGGCACCAGTGTGCAACGAGCAGTCCGCCGGCTGCGCCGAAAGCCGAGAGGATTAGGCCTTCGGTCAGGAGTTGCTTCAACAACCGGCCGCGACCGGCACCGATGGCGAGCCGAATAGTCATCTCACGCCTTCGAGCGAAAGACCTGACCAGCAACAGATTGCCGACGTTCGCGCAAGCGATGAGCAGAACAAAAACGACCACCGCGAGCATGATTTCGAGCGTGGGGAGCAGAGTGCCCGCATTATTGAATGGAGTTTGCCATAGCGGCCAGAGTTTGATGCCGCGGCCGCGGTTCGTTTCCGGATAATTGGCTTCCAATCGTTTCGCTGCGGCCGAAATCTCTTGCTGTGCCTGTTCGGGAGTTACGCCAGGTTTCAGTCGCACATAAGCTTCAATCCACCGCGCGCCGCGATCCTCCAGTTTGTATCCGCCCGCTTCAAAGGTTTCCTCCATCGAGGCCGGGACCCAGAACTGCATCCCCCAGCCCACGAAGGTTCCATAAAACCCCTCTGGGGTCACCCCCACGATCGTGTGCATCACACCGTTGAGCCGCTGGGTTTTTCCGATGATTTGCGGGTCCCCCTTGAATCGTCCTTGCCATAGCTGGTAGCTGATGACTGTCATGGGATGGGCGTTCCGCCCCGTGTCTTCGCCCGGCTCGAACCCGCGGCCGAGAAGCGGATGGACTCCGATGGCATCAAAATAATTCGCTGAAACGATGCTCCCGATCGTGCGCTCGGCCCGGTCGCCGATGCTGAGAGTGGTCCCCATAATCTTGTTTACAATAAATGCGTCAACCAGCGTGCAACTCCTCTGCAAATCGACCAGATCCGGCCAGGAAATATCAGTAGGGCCAGACTCACCTCGCGCCGTTCCGGTAAGAGCGAGCAACTGTTCCTGGTGGGTTACCGCCGGGTACGGACGGAATAGAATTCCTTCGACCCAACTGAAGACCGCGGCATTCGCGCCGATTCCAAGGGTGAGGCAAAGGATCGCCAAGATGGAAAAACCGGGACTGCGCCGCAGCATCCGGAAACCGAAGCGGAGGTCTTGAAGCGTCGTCTCGATCATCGGTAGTCCTCTCTGGTCACGGTAGAGTTCCTTGATTTGTTCGAATCCACCGAAGCCGCGGAGCGCTTCGCGGCGGGCTTCCTCGGCGCTCATGCCCTTGCACAGGTTCAGTTCCACGGCCATCTCCAGGTGCGAGCACAGTTCCTCGTTCATGTCGTCTTCGAGACCACGGCGACGGAAGATCGCCGTGAGGCGGTGGATGAAAATGCGGCAAGGTTCGCGCATAGGCTAGCTCGCTTGCCAGACTTCGCTCTTGGGAGAAGGCATGCGCTCCTTTAGACGGCCAACAGGAGAAAATGGGAGCCTAACAGATTCCTGTTGGTCGTCAACAGGAGTTTCCAACTGGTCCGAATGGCTCGTGAAACGAAGAAGTAGCTCAGATTTTGCCTCAGATGCCGGCGTACCAGGAGTAGCCTGCTGCCGGGGCCGGGGAGCCCTGACCATCGCCGAAGTTTTTCAGGGTGTCGGTGACGGTAATGCGAGAGAGGTATTTCACGCTCTTGTAGCCAAGCTGGCGGGCGACCTTCATACGAACGGGAGCTCCGTGACCAACTGACATCTCGCCGCCGTTCATGCCATAGGCGAGAAAGGTTTGCGGGTGCCAGGCGTCCGCCATGTCGATGCTGTCCCACCAAAATCCGTCGAAGGAAAAGTAGACAACGTACCTCGCCTGCGCGCTTACTCCCACGAAATTCAAAACAGTGGAAAGCGGCACACCGATCCATTCGGCGATGAACGACCAGCCTTCTTCGCAGGCTTGATGGGTGATCTGACTGCGGGAAGGAAATCGCTTCAGGTCCGCAATAGAGAAAGACGACGGGCGAGCGACCAAACCGTCTACGGTGAGGCGCCAGTCCGGAAAACCTCCGGCCAAATGGCGCTCGTAAGCCTCGGTTTCGGGAGGCTTGCCATTGACAGGAGCAACCTTTGAAATTTCGCTGCGGTTGAACTCGCGCGCGAGCGAATGGCGGGACATCAACATCCGCTGGGCAGCATAGGTCAGGGTTTCCCCCGCGCCGAAGATGCCGCCGTGGTCGGGCGGGATCAAGCCATAGCGCTCGGCAAGGACGGCAGCGACTCCCAGGCCGGAGACCCCTGCGGCAGTCGCCAAGCCCGTGGTGATCAGCCTTCGACGCGAGAGTGGACTATTCATGATGGCTTCTTCCCGGCGGCGTTGTACCCGTGATCATGGCCCGCATGCGATTCTTGAATCCCGCCAGGCACACCATCGCGATGTGGACGAGAAGAAAGGAAACAAGCGCAACCGCTACAAAGAAGTGAATCGTGCGGGCCGATTGTTGACCGCCAAAGACATTCACGATAACGGGAAAGACGGACGTGACGGCCGGGGACATGGCGAGACCTGTGATGATAATCAAGGGGGACAGCAAGAAGACCACTGCGAGATAGGTGAGCCGCTGGAGGACGTTGTAGCTCCTGGACTCTTCCTCCGCCGGCCGCTTCAAATGCATGTGATTCGAGACCACTCGCCGGATCGATTGCCAGCGAGATCCGCCCTGCTTGGCACCAGGTTCTTCCAAAAGTGGCGGGTGAAAAGCCCGGAGAGGGCGTAAAGCAAGCCGGTTAACACAAAAACCCAAGCGGAGAGAAAATGGAGATACCGGCCGGGGCCACGGATTTGAAGCTTTAAGACGAAGGGGAGCGGTAAATCGATCAGCGAAGGAGTTCCCACGGCGCCAGTTTCGCCCCAATAGAGACGAGGGTGAGCGAGGAGAATGGCGATTCCGCTCAAGGTGAGGGCGATGAAGCTCAGAGTGTGGATCCAGTGAGTGACACGCACCAGAGCAGAGTGCCGCGGAGAATCCAGAACTTCTGAGTCTTGGATTGCGACCCCTGGGAGGTACGCAGATTCTGCCATTGCCAGTGCGGCGAATTTAGCATAGGAAAATGCGGTACACAACAGAGACCCGCAAACAGGCGCAAACAGGGGCGGTGTGTTCCCCCACATTAGTGAAGTGACATTTTCACGGCCCCGTCGTCTGATACCGTGGAGGTGCCTGTGTCCTCATTCTGGCATGAGTTCCGTTACGCCCTCCGGCTGCTCCGTCTGAGCCCCGGTTTTACCCTGGTCGCAATTTTGACGCTTGCCCTTGGAATCGGGGCCAACACCGCGATCTTCCAGCTTATTGACTCGATCCGTCTGAGGACAATTCCGGTGAAGAATCCTCAAGAGCTGGGCACCGTGCGGATTGCTGACCGCCACTGGGGTTCGGGCCAGTTTTCGAGCCAATACTCACAGCTGACATTCGCCATGTGGGAGCAGATCCGTAAGCGGCAAGAAGGATTCTCCGAGATCGCCGTCTGGAGCGACCAGCGATTCAATTTGGCAACTGGCGGAGAGGTACGATACGCCAGGGGCATTCGCGTCAGCGGGGAGTTTTTTCACGTGATTGGCGTGGAGCCCATCCTGGGGCGCTTGGTCGGGCCGGCAGATGATCAGCCGGGTTGCGGAACCACAGCGGCGAACATTAGTTACGCATTCTGGCAGCGCAATTTCAGCGGCGATCCGTCCGCCGTGGGGAAAAGGCTCACCTTGGATGGCCATTCGTTCGAAGTCGTCGGAATTACGTCGCCGGGGTTCAATGGCGTGTCCGTGGGGGATACGTTCGACGTGGCCGTGCCGATTTGCGTGGAGCCGATCCTGAGCCCGCGAAACAACAGGCTAACGATCCGCCATGCATGGTGGCTGGCTTCCATCGGACGGTTGAAACCAGGTTGGACGATTGCACGTGCAGGCGCACAAATAAACGCGGTTACGCCCGCGATTTTGCAAGAGACAATTCCGCCGTTTTACGACGCGGAAGGAGTGAAGAAGTTTCTCGAGTACAAGCTGGGAGTCTTTCCCGCGAGTACTGGATTTTCTCAATTGCGGGCGGACTCAGAGACGTCTCTATGGCTGCTGCTGGGAATCTCCGGGTTGGTCTTGCTGATTGCTTGTGCCAATTTGGCGAATTTGATGTTGGCGCGGGCGGGCGCGCGTGAACGGCAGATCACGATCCGGCTGGCACTGGGAGCGACACGCGCGCGAATGATTCGTGAGCTCTTGTCGGAAAGCCTGCTCCTGTCGGTTGCGGGGGCAGTATGCGGCCTTTTCCTGGCATTTGCGGTGAGCCGCATGCTTGTCGCCTTCATCAGCACGCCGGACAGCCAAATTTTCCTTGATCTGGGAATGGATTGGCGAGTGATGGCGTTCACGACGGGGCTCGCCGTGCTGACGACGGTTTTCTTTGGGCTGGCACCGGCGGTGCGCGCGACGCGGGCGGAACCCGCCACGTTGCTGCAGTCCGGAAGCCGGGGAACATCGGGAGGGCGCGAGCGTTTCAGCCTGCGGCGGATATTGGTCGTCTCGCAAGTGGCGCTTTCCATCGTGCTGTTGGTGGGCGCACTGCTGTTTGCGCGCAGCTTGCGCAACCTGACGACGCTGAACGCAGGTTTCCAGCAGAACGGGATTTTGATCACGAACGTCGATTTCAGACGGTTGCAGATGCCTGAGGAGCGCTTCGCGGAGTACAAGCGCGAGATTGCGAAGCGGATACAGGCGATTCCTGGCGTGGAGTCCGCTGCGCAGGCCATGCTTGTGCCGTTTGGCGGAAGCACATGGAATGAAAACGTGATAAACGAAGGCTCGGATAGCGATGCAGGAGTGGCATGGACCAACTACCTGGGCGCGGGTTATTTTCAAACGGTGGGGACGCCGCTGCTGGCAGGACGCGACTTTGATGATCGGGATACGGCCACGTCGGTGAAAGTGGCGATCGTCAACCAGGCATTTGTGCGCAAGATACTCAAGGGCGCAGAGCCGCTGGGCAAGCGGTTTCGAATACACGAAGCGCCGGGAAAGCCGCGGCCGCTGTATGAGATTGTCGGCGTGGTAGGGGATAACAAATTCCAGGACATGCACGAGGAATTCTTGCCTTTTGGCTATTATCCTACGACGCAGCAAGAGAAGCCGGGCCCGGACGATCAGATTCTAATTCGATCTTCGTTGCCGCTGACCAGCTTGATGGCTTCGGTGAAGCAGACATTGGGCGAAATGAATCCCGGAATCGACCTGGAGTTCAAGGTATTCAAAACACAGATACACAATTCGTTGCTGCAAGATGAATTGATGGCCACACTCTCCGGCTTTTTCGGATTCCTGGCGGCGCTGCTCGCGGCGATTGGGTTGTACGGCGTGATTTCCTACATGGTGGTGCAGCGGACAAGAGAGATTGGAATCCGCATGGCCATTGGGGCGGATCGCGTAGCGGTCGTAAGGATGATTTTGCGGGAGGCAGGCATGTTGACGGTCGCCGGGCTGGTGATTGGAACCGGGCTGGCGCTAGGCGCAGCACAGGCAGCTAAATCCTTGCTCTACGGATTGAAGCCGCGTGACCCGCTGACGCTGGTGATAGCGATTGTCACGCTGAGTGCGGTGGCGGCGCTGGCGAGCTTCTTGCCCGCCTATCGCGCTTCGAGACTCGATCCTCTCGAAGCTCTGCGTTACGAGTAGTCAGCTGCGCTGCGCGCTACTCGAATTCTTTCAAAGTGCGGGCCATCTGGCTCATGCGCTCGTCCATTAGCGCGAAGACGGTTCCCGGTTCGAACTTGCCGTCGCCCTTTTTTTGACCGGCCGTGCTTCCCGTGAGGATCTCGATGCCCTGTTCGACTTTTGCAACCGGCCAAATGTGGAATTTTCCGGCGGCGACGGCTTCCAGAACATCTTCGCGGAGCATCAGGTCTTCTACGTTGGATTCCGGCATCATCACGCCTTGCGTGCCGGTGAGTCCCTTGATCCGGCAGACGTCAAAAAACCCTTCGATCTTTTCGTTGACACCGCCGATAGCTTGAATATCTCCCTGCTGATTGATGGAACCGGTCACGGCAATATCCTGTCGCAGCGGCAATCCAGACAGCGCGGACGCCAACGCATAAATTTCCGTCGAACTGGCACTGTCGCCGTCCACTCCGGAATACGATTGTTCGAAGCAGATGCTGGCGGCCAGCGATAGCGGCTTGTCTTGCGCGAACTGGCTGCGCAAATAGCCGGCAATGATGTGCACGCCCTTGTCGTGGAAACGGCCGCTCAAATTCGCTTCGCGCTCGATGTTGATCAAGCCGGCCTTGCCCAAAGCGGCCGTGGCGGTGATGCGCACGGGCTTGCCGAAGGAGTATCCGCCAATCTCCAGCACGCTCAGGCCGTTGACCTGGCCCACTCGCGTCCCGCTAACGTCAACGAGCAGCGTGCCCTCTTCAATCATTTCGCGGATGCGCGTTTCGATCAGGTTGTGCCGCTCCATTTTTGAGGACAGCGCTCCACGAACATGCGCGGCACGAACCACGGCCTCGCCCTTGGCGGCCGCGTCGTAATGCGCTTCGCGCGCCAGATCGGCAATATCAATGAAGCGCGCGGTCACTTTATTTCTGCGGCCGGCTTTTCGCACGCCGTACTCCAGCATGGCGGCAAAGGCGCCGCGGTCAAACGGGTAGAGATTTTCCCTTTCCGAAAGCGCACGCAAACGACCGGCGTATTCCGCGATGACGCCGTCGCTCATGGCCATTTCTTCATCGAACTCGACGCGGACTTTGAAAATCTTGCGGAAATCTTCTTCGTACTCGTACAGCATCTCGTACAGCTCGCGGTCGCCGATCAGAATGACCTTCACATTGATGGCGATGGCTTCCGGTTTCAGCGCGCTTCCGCCGAAGGGATAGAACATCTCCAGCGGCTGGATCTCGAGCCGGTTGTGGTTCAGGGTGCGCTTCAGAGCACGCCACACGCCGACCTCAGACAGCGCTTCCAGCGAATACATGATCAGGAAGCCGCCATCGGCGCGCAGCAGGGAGCCGCCGCGGAGATCCATGAAGTCGCTGGTCCAGCCGCCGCGCGCGTCGTAGGCGCGCTGGATCGTGCCGAACAAATTTGCGTACGTCGGCGTCGTTTCGAAAATCACCGGGGAAATTTCTTCGTCACCGTGCGCGAGAATTACATTTACGCCATACACGCGAAAAGGATCGCGCTCCGGACCGCCGGACATTTTCGGCAAACCGTCCGGGGGTTCTTCGTCGTGTTCGCCTTCGCCCTCGCGTTCCTTAAAAGGATCGAGATTATCGAGAAGGTGGTGGCGTACTTCCTCGAGGTATTCGGAAACGTCCGCGCCGGGATATTTCTCCTTGAGCTCTTCGATCACGCCGTCCACCAGCACCGACGCCGCTTCCTGCTCGAGATAGCTCAATTCGCTGGCAAGTTCCCGCGAGAGCGTGAGCGTTTTCCGGTAGACGACTGTGAATTCCTGCCGGAACTGTTCGTACTTGCGCTCGATATCTTCGGCCACCGGCTGCTCGAGTTTTCCTTCGTGCACCATCTTGGAAATGTCCTCGATCGGCACCATCTGGCCCTCGAGGACGGGAAAAATCTCCGGCAAGGCCACGGCGCCGACCTGCATGTGCCCCAGCGCAAACTGTTCCCGCGCGATGCGGCGCGTAAAATCGTCCATCAAGTCTTTTTCGCGAACCGTGAAGCGTTCCACGATGCGGCCCTTTTGCCGCTGGAAGGGTTCGCCTTCGAACACCTGCGGAATACGCCGCCGCAGAAAATCGATCCCCGCTTGCATGTCCTTCTTGAAGCCGTTGGCCTGGCCGCGCGGCAGCGCCAGCAACCGTGGGCGGTCCGGAAGCTTGAAATTGTTGACGTAACAGCGGTCGAGGGATTCTTTTGTCGGCGGGTGCAGCTCTCCGATCATGCGGGCGATGGTTCCGCCGCGGCTGGTTCCGGCCAGGCCGCACACGAATACGTTGTAGCCCGGAGCGGAAAGCTCGGCGCCCATCTTCAACGCGCGCAGTGCGCGTTCCTGCCCGATGAAGCCTTCGCGGAGCTCCGCTTGCGCGGTGGTTTCAAAAGGGATGCGAGAAAGCTCACACTTCCAGCGCAGCTTGGCCGCCGGGAGTTCCGCGTGCTTTGGAGCGGGCTTGGTGGTCATGAGAACCCCTTCGAGCGCGCTACTCTAGCACACCCGGGCAGCGCTCCCACCATAAGACGAGCCGCCTGTTACCCAGCCGTCATCGGCGGACTTTCCGGCCGCTTCATGTAGACCGCCAGGACGCTCGCAGCCGTGGCCACTAGAATCGGACCCAGCACCAAGCCGAGCATTCCGAAGACCGCGACGCCACCCACTACGCTGATGAAAATGACCAAACCGCTCAATTCGGTCCGGCCGCCCAGCAAAATGGGGCGCAAGACATTGTCCACGATGGTGGTGACGCCCGCGCAAATCACAAGCAGAAGAAGGGCGCGCCCCCAATGGCCGGTGAATCCCAGCCACAGCGCCGCAGGTACGAAGATCAAACCGGAGCCGACGACCGGAACAAGCGAGAAGAAGGCCATCGCGACGCCCCAGAACAGCGGCGTCGGCAGGCCAACCAGCACAAAGCCCAGCCCTCCGATTACGCCCTGAATCGCGGCAATAATCAGGCTGGTGGTGACGCTCGCGGAGATGAGGTCGCCCGCTTGCACGATCATCGCATCGCGATGTTCTGCGTCGAAGGGAAGGATGCTGCGGACTCCGCGGATAATTTCGTCGGCGTCGCGGAAGAAATAGAACAGCGCGAAAATCATCACGAAAAGGTCAAAAATAAAGGTGGCGATATTTTTTAGGACGCTGCCGAGCCGCTGGGCAAGATATCCAGCCTGCTTCTGCACAGCTTGCTGGACCATATCCACGACGTCGGCGTTGGGATCGAGGCCCGGGACGTGTTGCGCGATCCATGCCCAGGTTTTCGAAATCGCCGGCGCGTTGTCTTGCATAAGGGACGTCTGAACGCCGCGTGAAATCGAAACGGCTTCCCTCACGAACAGAGTGGTCAGCAGAATCGCGGGCACAATCAGGAGAACCGTAACGGCAAGCGTGCTGAAGATGGCGGCCCGGGTAGCCTGGAATCGTTGCGACATCCAATGGTGCATGGGATAGAAGAAAATCACCAAAATGGCGGCCCAGCCCAACGCGTGCAGGAACGGCTCGTAGATGCGAAACACCATATAGATGAGCAGCAGCAAAAAGCCGTATGAAAGAAGGGTAGTTAGCCGGTCACTCGTCGTGGTATTCGGAGAAGGGACGCTGTTCATGGACGTAATATAGTATTGATAAGCGCAGCAGAGATTGCTAGCTTCACGTTCACGCTCCACCAGGTTGCACGCGGGTCAGCAGGCGAATTCCGAATGTCTACGAAGTCCATTCCGCTCTCGTCGTACCAAATTCGCCTTCTTGCTGTACTTGCTTTGATCAATTTTGTCAACTTCGCGGCGCGGCAGGTCTTTGTGCCGCTGATTCCTCTGTTGCGTGGCCACCTGCAAGTGACTGACGCGCAGCTCGGCTCTCTGCAGACTTTTTTGCTGATTGTTCTCGCCGTGGCCAGCATCCCATTTGGATTTCTCGCCGATCGTTTCAGCCGCAAGGCCATCATCGCGGTGGGCATTTTGTTCTGGAGTGTGGCGACTTTTGCGGGCGGTCTTGCTTCCAGTTTCATTTTTTTTCTGATCGCGCGCGCTGTCGTCGGCCTTGGTGAAGCGGCTTACGCTCCCGCGGCGCAGTCCATGATTTCCGGCGCGTTTCCCCAGGAGCGCCGCGCCATTGCCCAGGCCATTTTTGCAACCGGCATGTTGCTTGGCGGGGCTTGCGGCCATGTGCTCGGCGGCATCCTTGGGCCGCGCTACGGCTGGCAGGTTGCTCTTTTCGTCGTCGCCTTCGCCGGAATTCTTCCCGGCATTGCGCTGTTTGGAATTGAAGAGCCGCCGCGAGGCCCGCGTTCGGAGGTCGTGCCGATTTCGCGAATTCTACGCGTCCCGGCGTTTGTCTCCTTGATCTCCGCGGGGACTTGCATCACTTTTTCCAGTGTTTCGCTTCTCACGTGGAGCACGGACTTCGCCGTCAACTATAAGGATTTCAGCTTGCGTGAAGCTTCCGTATCGCTCGCGGTCGTCGGCCTGCTGTCTGCGCTGATGGGCGTCCTGACCGGAGGGTTTGTGGCAGATCGGTTGCAACGGTCCCTGACCTACGGACGCATCATTGCCGTGGCGGCCGCCTTCTTGCTGGCGACTCCGTTCCTCTTGCTGGCCATCCAGTCCGAAGAAAAATCAACCGTGCTTATTGGCCTTTCCATTGCATTCTTTTTCATGTCCTGGTATCACGGCCCCGTGACGGCCGTGCTTCATGACATGATGCCGCGCCGCGCGCACGCCACTTCCATTGGTGTCTACATGTTTGCGACACAATTGGTTGGCGGGCTTGGACCGCACATCGTCGGCAAGATCTCGGATCTCCGCGACCTGCAGGTTGGGCTGCAACTCGCCGTGGCGGTCATGGTCTGCGGGGCTTTGCTCATGCTTCTCGTCATTCACTTCATCCGGCGCGATGGCATTCGCCACCCAACCCTCGACGCGTTCCACGCCGAACCGGGCGACTGATCCCTGCAAACAAAAAAAAGGCGGGCCTAAGCCCACCTGTTTCACTCGCCAGTCAAAAAATACTACTTGATGCCAATCTGCGCGATCAAGCGCAGAACTTCGCTCTCCGGCACGTCGTAGAGTGGGCGCAAATCATCTTCTTCGAGACGCTCGCGCAAATATTCCGCGGCAATAAAGCTGGCTTCGCGGTCGGTCAAGTCGCGCTTGCTCTTTTCACGGAACTTCACGAAAGCGGTGTGTGCCAGTCCGACGACGTGCGCGGCGCCGTCCACGAAAAACTTAGTGTCGATGGTATCCGCATGCCGGGTAGCGATGCCGTTCCACATATGCGAGAAGCGGCATTGGTATGTCTGGCCGGTCAGCTTCGAAGTCACTTCAAACGCGCCGATGAATTGGCTCATGGCGCCGGCATTCGCGAGTACGGGGCGTGTCGTCAAGCAATCTCCCTTTTCTTTCCTCGAATTTCCGCTTTCAAATTTATATTTTCTAATTCCCTATCTGCTGACCGCGGCTGCCGCCTCCACTTGGCTGTAACTCCGAATCGCCGCTCCGACGCCTGCGCCGCTCGGCACGCGAAGACCCTGATCCAGCAGCGTTTTTTCAAATGCCGCGAGGAACAGCAGCACGTTCGCCTTCTGGCTGCAGTAGCCCATCAAACCGACGCGCCAGATTTTGCCTTTCACCGGTCCGAATCCGCCGGCGATTTCGATATTGAATTCGTCGAGCAGTTGATTGCGCACTTTCGCATCGTCAACACCGCCCGGAATCATTACGGCGGTGACCGTCGGCAGACGATCCGCCGGATTCTTCACCAGAAGATCCAATCCCATGGCCTCGAGCCCCGCAATTAAAGCCAGTTGATTCGTGCGGTGCCGTTCCCAGCGGGTTTCCAGGCCTTCTTCCAACACCAGCCGCATAGCTTCGCGCAGCGCGAAAATCAGCGAGATGGGCGGCGTGTGATGGTAGAGGCGGTCCTTGCCCCAATAATTCATCGCCGTCGTCAGGTCGAAATACCAGCTCTGCACTTTTGTCTTGCGCTTGCGAAAAACTTCTTCGGCGGCCGGACTGACGGTGATCGGCGACATTCCCGGGGGCGCACTGATGGCTTTTTGCGAACCGCTGAAACAAATGTCGATGCGTTCGCGGTCCACGTGCAGCGGCACGGCTGCCAGCGACGCCACGGTGTCCACCACGAGTAGCGCGCCAACTTCGTCGGCGAGCTTTCGATACGCTTCGATTCCAGTGACGACGCCTGTCGAAGTTTCTCCATGCGCCAAACCGATAATTTTGATCTTCTTGCCCTTGGCGGCCCGGCGCACGTCTTCCGGATCAACGGGCTTGCCGTACGGGGCTTCGACCTTGATGACTTTCGATGAAGCACGAATGCCGATCTCATACATGCGCTCAGAAAATACGCCGTTCACGGCCACGATGCCCTCATCGCCTTCTTCCAGCGTGTTCAGCACCGACGCTTCGATCCCCCCGGAGCCCGAAGCCGAAAGCGGCATGGTGACCCGGTTCTCCGTTTGAAAAATCTGACGCATCAGGATTTGCGTCTCTTCCATGCAGCCCTTAAACCACGGATCCATGTGCCCTACGAGCGGCACGGCCATCGCGCGGTACACGCGTGGATCGATCGAGGAGGGTCCCGGAGTCAGCATCAAACGAACCGGGGGGTTGAGTTCGCCAATGGGCAGCGTCATGAGATTTTGTCCTTCTTTTTCCAGTACATAAGTCGCGTTCACAGGCCGCGAGCCGCCCGCGGGGACGATTTCGGGGAACTTCCTGCCACGGCGGGAATTACAATTTTCGCGCAATCACCGCATCTGCGCAACGGACAAATTGGCAGTGCGCGGGGGCCTTGCCTGGGATCTTCTGACTTCGTGGACGCTTCCTTTTTGTTGCTGAAAAAGGCAAGCTCGGAGTCTCCCATAACAACAAGCCGCTGGATTCGTGGCATCTTCATAGGAAACACAACGCTGATTCAGGTTCTAAAACTTGCTGAAGGAGCTGATGCCATGCGACGCGCTCTTCCCCTCTTGCTTGTCTTCTCTTGCCTTACCTTTGCGCAGAGTATTTCAAAGGCGCAGGGCGATGAAACCAAGATTATCGCGCTCGAGAATCTCTGGAACCACATGCAGCTCAACCATGACGCCGAGGCCATGGGGAAATTGCTGGACGATGACTTTGTCTTCACCGACTACGACGGAACAGTAATGTCCAAGCCCCAGTTCCTGGAATCCATCCGCGACAAATCCTACCAGCTCTCCGTGGAAGCATCCGAGAACATGAAACTTTACCGCCATGGCGATACCGTCGTCGTCATCGGCGCCACCCACGAGAAGGGCACGTTTAAAGGGAAGCCCTATCAGCATCTGGGACGCTTCACGGACACCTGGATGAAAAAGAACGGCCAATGGCTCTGCGTCGCCAGTCACCTCGGTGTAATCAGCAAGTAGCCGCAGTTGTGCACGCCGACGCGGCAGCCTCTGAGTCGCGCAACCTCCAGGGGCATCCGCAGAGCACCGGCGAAAGCGCCACCGCCGAACTAAGCATCAACTTTATTTTCATTGCTGCTTCCCGCGTCAACAATTCAAGTGCAGATGATTCTATCGGACGTTGCGCGCGGCGCACTGCGAAAGAAGCACTGCGGGCATCTTTTTCTGATACAAGTCGCTCCATCGGGATTCCAGGGTCCTTTGATGTAAGATAAGAAGTTGTGACTACGCGATTGCCCAACGAACAACTGAAGGCACTGCGCCTGCGGCTGGGCATAACCACGCGCGATGTGGCGGAGTTCAGCCAGAAGATTGCCAGCGTCGAGCATAATCCGGAATACCAGATCTCCAACGCGTGGCTCACGCAAATCGAGAATTCGGACTCCGTCCCGAGCATCTTCAAGCTCTATAGCCTAAGCGCCATCTACCGGACAAAGTTCACCGATCTCCTGCTTCTTTACGGCCTCGACCTGCAAAGGCTGAGCCTTCATCAGCTCGCCTCCCCTCTCCCATACACGCATCTGGCTAGGTTGGAGGACTGTGACGCGGATCGTACGGTTTCGTTCCCCGTGCGTTTTGACAGGTCCTTCGATCTGGACAACACCAATCTACTCTCACGCATGGTCGAACTGTGGGGAGAAGTCCCCATCGCTCTCATTCAGCATCTGGACATCCGGCACAGCCAGTATGGCTACGTCGGGCTGCAGGATTTCACGCTCCACCCGCTGCTACGCCCTGGTTCCTTCGTGCAGATCGACTCCCGCGTCCGCAAGATGCAGCCGCATCGCTGGCGGACGGAATTTGACCGCCCCATTTATTTTGTGGAGCTGCGGGACGGTTATGCTTGTTCCTGGTGTGACCTCTTGGACGACCAGTTGCTGCTGCTCCCCCACCCGCTTTCTCCATGCAGTGTGAGGAAATTCAAGTATGGGACCGATGCCGAGATCGTCGGGCAAGTGGCGGCGGTAGCAATGAGGCTCACCGATCTGAATGACTCGACTCCTGACGCAAGCGCAAAACTGCCAAGGCGAGTCTGACGTTCGACGCAAAAAGACGCGCAACCGTGGCATTCACTTCCAGGGGAATCGCGATCCGGTAAGGCTCCAGCCGCTGCCAGGTGCGCAGGAATTCTTCTGGATTTTCCCGGGAAGATTCCAGGTACGCCGCTAGGTCGCGAGCCAGGTCTTCCAGCGAAAGAGCGGCAACCTTGTAAAAAGCCTGGCGGTGGGCGATCTCCAGCGCGCTGCGCGCAACTTTCACGCTGAAGCGATCGGCAAGCCCGTCGTGGTGATAGTTTCCCGTGTTGTAATCCCTGGTGGAGGCGAGGTACAGCAAACGCCCCAAGTCGCAGGGAATTCTGGAAAGCGAACGCTGCAGGAGATCCTCGTAGGCCTCCTGCACCGGCAGCGGCTTGACCATGGCGCTCATGCGTTCGTGATCCCAGCCTCACAGACTACAAGCAATCTTAAAGCGATTCAGACCCGTCCGGTTCCCGCGGCTGAGCTGCTAATTGGAACTCCGCCAGCCCTTCGCCGATGCGCTGAATGAACCTTTCCGCATACCGAGCCGTGCCTGCCAGCCTTTGCGGACCGAGCAAGCCAATGAGCACAAAGAGAATTCCGCAATATAACTTGAGCCGGGCGTATTGCAGGAGAGTCCTGGCCTCCACGGCGATCTCAAGGTCGGCACTCAGGCGGCTCGCTTCCAGATGCCGGCGCATAATCTTGCTGATGAATGCGGAAGTCTCTTGCACCCAATGGAGCGCAATGGCGGTGCGCTCTCGCCGAAATAGATTCTCCAGGCCGGGTGATTCGAGTCCGGAAATGAATTGTGAGTCGGCCGCCGAAAAAATCTGCGAAACAATTTCGGGCGAGCAGGTTTCCACACTCTGACCCTGTTCTTGATCTGCCGCGCCCCAGTCGGAACGAGAATCCTTCGACGATGTTTCCGCCCGCACCCACGCGAGCAACACCAGCAGCGAAACGACAGCGCCGGCAAGCGCACCCCACACGCCGATCATGAGCGCACCGCCTTGGCCAGGTATCCGCGCGCTTCCCTCAGCCGCTGGGCCGTCGCCGCCGCCACTGTTTGGTATTGCTCTTCGAGGCGCACCGTTCTCTTTGGCTCCGGACTCGGAAAATACGACCACAGGTGGACCATCCAAAGCCCGAGGACGATGAAGTACGATCCGGGACTGGCATACGACCAAAATTTGTGGAACTTGCTTCCACTATCGGTAACGAACGTCAACTGAATCACACTGAGTCCGACAAACACGCCATAGCCCAGGAGGAGGCCTCTCAAATTCCTCCCAAACGGAATCGCATAAAACAGGAAGAGCACCACAAGCGCGAGGATCGCGAAACTTTGCACCGTCCTTAACCAGCGCTCCAAGTCCATGGTCGTAGAAATCAGCCACCACCGTGGGTCGTTCCAGGCTCCTACAAGTGCTCTGGTAGACGCTAGAACGAATACCAATCCGAGCAGATTGCGCGCCATTCGAGCAGTCCCGGGATACCCGGCGAGGCCCACGCGATAAACCTCAAAGACCACGGCGCAGCCAATCAGAACGCCAAGCCCTTCCGTAATCCAATAAACCGGTCTGTAGAGTTGTGGCCGTGAATGAAGGACGGAAAAGCGGAGGAGAGACTGCAACAAGACAAAAAGTATGTAAGTGTAAAAAGCCGGAAAACGAGCCCAGAGCTTAACCTGCCAGCCTCTCACCAGCAGGAAACTCTCAAGCACAATGCCGCTCCACCAAATGATCAGGTCGAGCATTTTTCTCCGGCGCAAACGCAAGAAGATCGCACGGAGGGAATCCTAACATGAGCAAGGGGAAGAGCGCAGAGCGCCTTCCCCTCAACTCCAGCTATTTCCTATGAAGCGACCCCAAGCGGCGGCAGCGGCATTGGTGGCGGTTGCGGATCCGTCCCATCGGCAGTCAAAATCTCGATTGGGGTGGCGTATGATGCCGCCCCATTCAGCTTGCTGCCAACGAAGGATCCCGCATTCCCCAGATTCGGAAAAACCGCTACAACAGCGAGCAAAACAACCATGCAGAGAATAAAATGCACCTTTTGTTTAGACATGCGCCCTCCAAGCGTGAGGAAAAAAGCAGGGAGACTTGGATCGGGATGCCCCCCCTCAGAACTGCGGGTTAGACTAAATGCAAATCAAAAAGGCTTGTTACCAAGAATAAATATGGTTGGAATCCCAACCAGAACTTGCGCATGCCACTTTTAGCTGGGCGTTCATCTTCGGGGATCGCCGAAGGGGATCACAGTGTGCCAAATGCAAACAGAAACAGACGTTTCAATGCCGGCTAAACCACCACAGGAAGGAAACGTGCACTTATCCTGCGGCTCACCAAAGACCCGGCTCGGGTGTTCGATCCGCACGTTTTAGCTTGATTATCTATGGATTCTTGCCTCTGCTGTCGCTCTCCGACTTCCCTGGTAGCGCGCCCACAAGCGTTGCTTTGCAATCCAACCGACCTCACGGCCGCTGCCCGCCTCTTTTTCCACCACCGTGCAATTTCCAGTTTGGCTTTTTCGGTCGTCCTCCGGCGGTTGCCATCCCGAACGCGCGGCAATTCCAGCAGTCTTTCACGGTCGCAAGCGAATACTCTTCCCTCCATGCAAATGCGTCGCATCCGTAGCCTTTCGCAAATCCAACGCCTGCCCCACGAATCGCTCCTCACTCTTCATCGCATCAGAGGAACAAGTTCTACGCATCGGCGCCAGTCCAAATTTAGAAAAGGGGGGCGGGACTATCGTGGAAATCCTTAAAGGGGAGCGGTGGCGTTGCCAGAATCGGATTTGCCAGGCGGAAATCCTGGTGCTTGCGTCGAGCGAGTTGCCGGAGGGCACAAACCCGCGGTGCTCCTGCGGCCAGATTATGAGGAAACCCTATGCCCGGCCCGCGATTAGCACCGCCCCAGTACCTCGGGGGCTCGAGCAACAATCACGGTTGCCTGCAAGTTCGCCGCTCGGGTTACTTCAGGCCCGCCGAACGCACCAAAACTAGGGTGGGCCTCAGTTGCCGCGAGGGGATTTCCGAAATGAACGTCTTCAGAGGCTTTGTGATCCTTCTAATTGTGGTCTCGATTTCACTGGGAACTTTTATCCTCTACGACTCCATCGCGCAGCGAAGGGCCGCCCCCGCGGACAATGTCATCGTTGGTGCAGTGCTTTGCTCCTTCGCTATCGCCTTGCTCTACTTCGTTTCCAAGCCGGTTGTCAAATGAGCGCCCCGGAACAAAAGAAGAAAGTCGCCATCGAGGATGCTTCCGCTGGCGCGGACTGCCGCGCAGAGCTCATTTTTTATGCGCGACACTCTTCGGGCACGGCGCCTCCCGTGGCCATCCTTGGCCAGTATGCCTGCGATTACCGAAGGCCGGATTGGGAACACCGTTGGACGGAATGGAATTCCGGCCAGAATCCTTATCTGCATCTCTTTCTCTGTTCGAAACACGCGCAGGCGCTCGGTTTGCTCAACAAGTAGCCGGCTTGCCGGTGATTCAGACAGCCACCATCCCCGTCACTTTTCGCCTCAGCGCTTCGGCGTAGAAGTCTGCTGGCTGGCCACGCATTGCCACTTCCCGCCCGGCATCTTCACCCACGTGTCGGTCCATCGTTCCGCACGGTCGATTTTTGTTCCGTCGCCGTCAATGCCCTTGCCCTCCCATGTGCCCGTTGCAATCGCCGTGTTGCCGTAGGCCATCACCTTCACGTCCCTGATGCCATTCTGCTCCCATTGCCCGCCCTTGAGATTCGACAGCAATTTCTCTTTCCCGTAAGTCTGCCCGTCGGCATCCGTATTGAAGAAACCTTCGGCCAGCATCGGCGCCACCACTTTCGCATGGCCCAACTTCTGGGCTTCCGCCCATTTGAACTCCAGCTCGGTGATTACCTTCTGAATTTCGTTATCTGCGGACCACAACGGGTGGGTCAGGCAAAGCAAAGCCAGAAAAATAAATGCACGTTTCATGGGCGGCCTCCGAGATTTATTTCCGTCGGAACCAGAATGTCCAGCTAAACGATCCCCGCACCCAAAAGTTCGACCGGTGCGCAACGGGTTCGCCCATTCGAACGGTCCCCCCGCCTAGCGCGCGATGGCGATAACCTGATACGCCTTTGCGACATTGGAACCAACGCTCCGTGGGAAGTTGGGATCAAACTTATCAGCGTATTTTGAGATGAGGAATTCCGACACCCGCTTCTTCACTTCTTCCAGGCTTGCACCGTCGCCATACCCCGCCGCTGTCTGCTCCATCAGGTCGCGGAAGTACCGCTTCCACAGTTCAAACTTTTGTTTGTCCTGCATGACGTCCCCATGCCCGCTGATCACGTAGTCGAAATCCAGTTTCTCGGCGGCGTCCAGTGTCTGGATCCAGTCATAGGGATAGCTGTCGCCCATGAAGGGAGTCCAGCCGTGAAGCGCATCTCCCGTAACCAGCACTTTCTCTTTAGGAAGGAAGACCCAGACGTCGCCGTCGGTATGCGCTCGGCCAAGCCATAGAATCTCCACGATCTTTGCATTACGGTGGAGAATCAGGCTGCGGTCGAAAGTCATGGTCGGCAGCGTCACTTGCATGGTCTTGAGCTCACCCAGATAGGCTTCCGCCTGGACAAGGTTTTTTCGGATCGCTTCTTTCTTCTCGGCGGTGGGAGCCTTTTCCAAATCACTTTTCAGGCTTGCGATCTCTTGAGGCATGCTCGCGATTTCGTTCTTGATGCGCGGTATGCCGAGCCGCTGGATGTTGGCGCGGGTTGCCTCCGACGAGATGATCTCGATGCCCGCCGGCCAGGCGCTCGGATAGGACTCGTTTCCCTGATAATGGTCATAATGGAAATGCGAGTTCACCACGTATTTCACCGGCTTGTCGGTCAGTTTCTTGATCTGCGCGATCAATGCGCGCGCCGCCGAGGGTTTTGAATGCGTATCAACTACGAGCACGCCGTCCTCAAGCAAGATGATCGCCGCGTTGCAATTCACTCGGTAAGCAGGCTTGGCAATAGCGGCGTAGACTCCGTCGGCGACCGGTTTGATATCGAACAGGTCCTCCGCCGCCGGGCCCGTCCCCGGTAACAACAGAAATAAGGCCAGCAAAAGAAAGCGCTTCATGAGGGGTTCCTCGTGGCTTACCCAGGCTGAGAATTGCCGAGCAGCGTACTACGACTGAGGGCGCAGCGCAAAGCCGCCTGCTCTCTTTCTCCTATAGAGGCGACTCTACGTCGCCACGCTGCAAAATTTTCTCGGTCGAAGGAGCCGACACCGTCATCGAATCAGTCTACGGAAACAGAAAAGCCGTATGCTTTGACCAAGTCAAAGCATACGGCTTGCTGATGTTAATCCACTCGGTCTAGGGATAGGGCAGGTATCTCCACAAGTCGCTGAGCAAGCCGTTGCCGTTCGTTCCGGCGGAATCGAAGCCTTGTCCGCCGAAGATCCAGAACTCAGCCGCCGTAGCTGCCAGTCTGGTTGACAGTCGTGGAGCCGCTGATCCAGGTCCACTGGCCCGTTGTGATGTTGTAATTCCAGAGGTCGTTAAGCAGGCCTTTAGTGCCCGCCGAATCGTAACCATACCCGCCAAAGACCCAAACGTTGCCTAAAGCGTCCATCCTGGTGGTCGCACCCCAGCGCGCGCCGGGAGTGTTGCCGGCAGCAGCCGTGCCTTTGGTGCCGTAGACGCCGGAATTATTCGCGCCGCCTCTCACCAGCGTCCAAGTATTCCCAGAAATGTTATATCTCCAGATATCATTGTAGAAAGTAAGTAGTTGGTCTTCACCACCAAAGAGGAAGAGGTCGCCACCGGCGCCAGGTTGGGTCCAAGTTACAGCTCCCTCCCGGGGCGAGGGCCCACTTGGTCCAAGAGCCGGTTTCAAGTTCTGCCAGTAGTTGTAGAAGCTGCCGAAGTAGTTTTGCGTGTTGACATATTCCCACATATCGTTGAGCTGTGTCGCTGGAGGCGTAAGGCCATTAGTGAATGTCAAACCGTACCCACCAAAGAGCCAAAGATTGCCGTTGAAATCGGTCCAAGTCGCGGGATATTTGCGCCCGCCGGGGGAGCTCGTATCAAAAGTAGGAGCAGCGGGAGGCGGGGCAGGAGGGAGAGTAGACGTCTCCTTTTGATTGCTGGTTTTGGAGCCATCGAACCATGCCCAGTCATTGTGGCCGCAATCGACTATGACGCTGGTCACCGCTGACGTAGCTGTGCCTTGGTAAAGCCATGTGACGATACCCACTCCCGGTTGCGTGCTCGGTCCAACCAATACAGTTACGTCGTACGTGCTGCCATCAGCGATGGGAGTGTTAAATGTGAAGGTACCGTTACCGGAAACGGTCAGATTGTCGCCGCCATTATCCTGCAGTACCATGCCGCTGTTGGTGCCCACGAGACCCACGACCGTGCCGCCGATGGTGTGGAAAATAGCCGGGCAAATGATTTGAACGTTGACAACATTGGCATTCGCGGTCCCCGTACCGTTGGTTACCGTGCAGGTCTGATTGGGGCCGGAAGGCTGGGTGAAAATGGTAACGTTATAAGCACCGCCGGCGGGAACTAATGTTGGGAATGTGAAGCTGCCGTTGGCTTTGACGGTAAGATTATCGCTGCCGTTGTTTTGCAAAACTATGCCACTGCCGGCCTTCGCGAGGCCGGTAACTGTGCCGGCGATGGAGAGGGTTCCGGTAGAGCATGTAATTTGGATGTTGCCGACGTTCGCTGCGGCCGTGCCACTGCCATTGGTTACGGTGCAAGTCTGCGCGGGACTGGTTGGTTGGACATTCACGGTGACGAGATACGGGCTGCCAATGGTGACCGCCGTCTTAAACGTGAAGGAACCGCTGGTGGCAACCGCAAGGTTATCGCTACCATTGTTCTGCAGCACAAGCCCGGTGCCAAGCAGACCGACGACGTTCCCTCCGATCGAAACAGTCCCTGTGGAACACGTTACCTGGACGTTGCTAACAATCGCGTTGATTGTGCCGCTGCCATTGCCGACCGTACAGGTCTGTGATGGAGTGGAGGGCGCAGTAAAAACTGAAACGAGGTACGGTTGGCCTTTGGCGATAGCGGTCTTAAAAGTAAAGGAGCCGTTCGCAGTTACGGCAAGATTGTCCCCCGCGTTATTCTGAAGAACGAGACCCGTGCCGGTCAGCCCGGTAACCGTCCCGCCGACGGTGAAGGATCCCGAACCTGGGCTGCCCGACTTGGGGACGCCGCTGCAGGCGGAAAGGACAAAAGAAGTCAGCAATAGGGATACAGAGACGATAGACCTGAAGTGGGACTTCATAGCGATCGATTGCTCCTTAGGAATTTCGCACCTGAGAGGCTGCGGACAATTCGACATATTCGGCATTCCCCAAGTCCGCCCAAGGTGGACCCAAGCATGCGCCAGCGGTATAGCTCAAATTAGAATTGTCTAGCGACAGCACGTGGTTATAAATCACACGTTCTATCCATTCGCAGTCTATTATGTGTTTTTATACTAGAGCAATATGTAATAACACAAGCGTATGTCTACATGAGTACTACATTTTTGCAATGTAGTACGTAAATGAACATATACCGATGGACCTCAGCGCCGATCACTTCAAGATGAAGTTCGCTTTGTACTTGTGCGGGGTCAGAAGGGGGAATCGATGACTTGGCGCCGAATCGTTTTTGTTCTCTTGCTTGTTGGCGTTCTCGCGGCGCTCGGCTCACTCTCCGCGCAGCAAAAGAACGCCTCTCGGGCCGGTTGGATCAGCGATGAGGCTTGCGGGGCCCAGCACACGAAGCCGGGCCGCACGGATTGCGTGCAAAAATGCTGGCGTGGAGGTGCCTCGGTCGGGCACCCGGAATGGAAACCCCAACGGGCCGTCTTTGTGGCAGACGAGGATCACGCCATCTGGATTGTCGAAAATCCTGAAGCCGTCAGGGACTTCCCCGCCGCGCATGTGGTGGTGGCCGGCCAATTCGATGCTGCGAAGAAGACCGTTCACGTCGGGAAAATCACGCCCGCGCTGAGTAGCGCGGTTCAACCTGCGGGGCGCGATCCTTATTCTTGAACTTCGACCTTCAAATGCGCTTTTTGTGCGCCTGCCCGGGGGGGGTGAGCGGGTGGCGCGCTATATTTCTCAAGTATTACTTTAAGTGTGGAGTTCATTGTCGAGCGCTTAGGCCGGGCTTCCGGGGTAGAACGCTCTCGCCGATTCACAAAGAAGATGTGGGACAGACATTCCTGCCTGTCCCAGGTATTTCCTTTGATCTTGTGTCAACCGGCGGCGGCCTGACTGGAAACGAGCCTTGTCAGGGCCTCGGCGATCAACCCATCAGGGGTTGGCCAGCAGTTTTACTGTTTATCCGAGACGACGACGTTGTGGACGACGTGTCCCTCCGCGTCCTTACCCTTGAAGGTCGACGTGCGTGTTTTTCCGTCTTCGGAGAGCTTCGTAGTCACGACCATCGTAACCTGGCCGCCCTTCTTCATCGTGGCCTCGATCGTGTTGGCATCAACGCGCTTTACCGAAACCGCGTCCGCATAAACGACGCCGGTAACCGGATAGTCCTTGCCGTCGAATTTTGCGTCGTATTGAACGTGCGTTGGACTTCCGTCAGCGTTGACGATCTCGGCGTCGATCTTAACGCCTTTCTCGTCTGCCTCGACCTTTACGGCGGTGCTTTTCGGCGCTGGCCCCGGACTGTACTTCGACTTCGCTGGGTTCATCTTCCAGGTTCCGGAATGTTGATCGGCAGCCGCGGCTGTAACCGCCAGAGCCAAGGCTGTACACAGCAGGGCCGTTGTGAAAATAGCAGACCTGTTGATTCGCATGATTTTTCCTCCGTGTGCAAATTTTAGGTTGGGCCAGTGGGTGTACACGTTATGCGCGGAAATTCGCAGAAAGTCTAGAGGGTTTTTTGCGGATCTCGATGGGCCGCGGGTGAACGCGAGAAGGAATCGCGGCCGGCTAAAGACGGCCGAATAGTTCGCGAAGTGAAGCCGGCGCCACGGACGAAATTTGCCCTACGCCGCGAGGCGGTCTTGGGTGAGCAAATGCGTCGGCACTTTGCGGAGATCCCACACGATGCCAAACCAGGAGAGAATTTTCAGCGTGTAATAGGTAATGTCAATCTCCCACCAGTAGAAGCCCTGGCGCGCCGAAGCCATGAAATGGTGATGGTTGTTGTGCCAACCTTCGCCGAGCGTGAGCAGCGCCAGCAGCCAGTTGTTCTTGCTGGTGTCCGAAGTCTCATAGCGGCGCGAACCGAAAAGGTGCGAGAGCGAATTGATGGTGAAGGTGTCGTGCCATAGCAGCACGGTGCTCAGGCAGAAGCCCCAGATGAACAGCGGCCATCCGCCGATCAGCCACAACAGCACCGCCAGCGCCACCGGCGGAATCAAATGGTATTTGTTCAGCCAGCGCAGCTCGGGATACTTGGCGAAATCCGCGATGTATTCGGTGCGCGTATCGTTGTACTTGTCCGAGATAATCCAGCCGACGTGCGACCAGAAGAATCCAAAAAGCGTCGGCGAATGCAGATCCAGTTCCTGGTCCGAATGCCGGTGATGGTGCCGGTGATGCGCTGCCCACCATAGAACGCCCTTCTGCGAGGAAGTCATGGCCATGAAGGCGATCACGAACTGAAACACGCGGCTGGTTTTGAACGAGCGGTGCGAAAAATAGCGGTGATAGCCGGCCGTCACGAAGAACATGCGCACGACCAGCAGCGCCAGGCAGGTGACCACGTAATACCAGTGAAACGGCATGAAAAAGATCAGCAGCGAGGCGATGTGTACGAGCGCAAACGGCAAAGAGAGAAGAAGAGAAATCCGCGAGCCATTCGGCAGCGGTACGGATAAATAGCGAGAAACGGAAGCCATCCGGCAAAATCCTTTGCGTCCAGTTGCGGACGTTCGATAACCACGATTTCCGCGAGCGCAAGAGATCCAGCCGGAACTTCGCGCCACGAATCTACCATGTCAGTGTACGGACGCGTTGAGGAAGGGTCAAGCGCGACGAAGTACAGGTTACAAAAAATCAGATGCCCATTGGTACGGGTCCGTTGTAAGCATTCTTTAATCCCTTTTGCGGCGCCGTGCTCTGCCGAGTGCGCGAGGGCATTGCGCCAGGACGGTTTAGCTGGAATATGCTATCGTCCCTTTGCAATCATCACGTTAGGAGCATCGGCTCCGCCGCTGAACCGGAGCCAAACAGAAAATGGCGGAACGCCCCGTACTTGTTGGACTCATCCCGCAAACCGTCGTGCTCGACGACGGCGACCAGGTTTCCTGGATTTCCGACGCCGGCAATCTGCGCGTCGAATTTGATGTGAACCGTTGTCCCTTTTCTTCCAACGTTTTTCAGGCGCCCGCGGGCATGCGCCTGCTCAGCGGCCCGCCGCGCCCCGGCAGCAAAGCGGCCACCTACAAATACAAGCTGTGGCTGAACGATCAACTCGTCGGACACGGCGAAGTGATCCTGCGCGAAAAGTAGGGTATGAGAAAAACGCCCGGCAGCCGCAAGGCCACCAGGCGCATTGAAATTCTGGGTTGACAATCTGCTACGACTGGCCCGCCGTCAATCCTTTCATTAGTTGCGCAAGCGTGCCAGCCCGGCTCTACATAGATTTTTTCTTTGGCGCTGCCTTCTTCGAGGTTGCCACTGCCGTTCCGGACTGCTTGGCGATCACGAGAGCGGATATTTTCTTGTACGTAGCCGCAGGAATGATCTTTTTGCGTGTCAGATCGGTCTTCGCATGGTACGGGCGCCCATCGATGATTTTCTGCGCATATGCATCACCGATTCCAGGCAGCGCTTTCAACTGATCGAGGGTCGCGGAATTCAAATCGACTAGATCGCCAGCGGAAGCCGCCGCTTTCGCTTCGGTTTTTGCCGGAGCCGCAGCCTTGGTCTGCGCCCGAGAAACGGAAACAGATGAGCTGAAAACCAAGACGAGGGCCGCCAACAACAAACGGGACATTTGCTTCTTCATATTCTTCTCTCCTTTTGATTTTTGTTCCGAAACTTTGCGCTATTCTTTTTCAGCTGCCCGATACCCAGCCTTCTGTGCGTCTGCTTCGGTCATGTACCTCCCCTGCTTGGTTTTGCCGTACCAGCGAGTCCCAGGCTTGTGGTAAATGCCGGAATCCGTATTCACCCAAACCATTCCCGCACTGTTGGCTGGAGGGGCTTGCCTACGGGCGGCCGGTTTCGAAGCGGGTGCGGATGCCATTGCGGCAGTGCCGCCACCTGAGTCAGAAGTTGCCGCGGGCGCAGGTTTGCTTGCCGGTGCCGTAGAAACCGCCGGGGTCGCGGCTGGCGAAAGGGTCAGTCGCCGGCAGCGACGCTGCGAGCAACTTCGACGGATTCGGCGAGGCCGCGGCGCATCGGCCCAAGAACAAAGGCGGGGACCTGGCGCTCCGGAGCCAGAGAAACGCTGGTGGATTTTTTTGGAAATTCAATGCGGCGGTCAAGCTTCAATCCCGCCTCTTTGAGGAACTCAGCCGAAAAGCCCATATCTTCCGCGCGGTCCACACCCCAGAACCACAGCTTCTCTTCCTGGCGCTGCAGGAAATCCAGGCCCTCCTCGAGCTTCTTCATGGCCCGGTCAAAGGACCCGGCGAGAAAAAAGACGCTGAGCTTCCAGGCATGACGGGGGTAGTGAACTTGAACGCGAACACAATACTTGCCGGTCTGGTTCAGCTCGATGCTGCAGCGGTAGTCGTTTCGAATGGAGGAAGTACGTGTAGCCATGTGTCTTTCACCGATCTCAAGAGTCCTGAAGCTGGTTTCCTCTGGCCGCTAGTTCTTTCGAATTCCGGTTGTAGGCCTTGAGCCCAACCTTGCTTGGCGGCGGTCTCCGGGGGTCTAAGTCATTGGGAACACCTATAGGGTAGCGGGGTGCACGCGCAAAGACAAGAGGACCCTGTCAATCAAATAAAGCTTTTATTGTGTGTAACTTAGATCAGCTAGAGGTACCGAAGCCTTTGAGTTTCTCCGGCATCAGCTTCAGCTTCCCTTCCTTCTTTAGCCCGTCTTCTAGAGCCGTTTTGAAGGCTTTGAAAGCTAGGTCGCGCTTTGATTGCAACACGCCCTCTGTCAATTCTCGCTTCTGCTTTTCGAAATCGGCGGAGTTGGGCTCCTGTTTCTCGGCCACTAGGTAAACCAGCCAATTCTGGCCAAGGCTAAGGGGAACACCCACGCCACCGGGCTTCAGGTTGAAAGCCGGGCTAAGCTGTTTGCCACTGGCGGCTCCCGGAATGGAACCATCGCGAGCCAGCAGATCGCTGGTCTTGGACTCGAGTCCGAGAACTTTGGCTGCCGTATCGAATTTCTCGCCGGCCTTGGCGCGTTTGACAAGTTCTTCGGCCTTGTTGCGGGCGAGCGCAGCTGCTTTTTCCCGTTTCAGGTCGGCGATAATCTTGTCGCGGACTTCCTCGAGCGCGGCCTGGTGCGCCGGCAGAACGGTTTTCAGGGAAAGAACGACGTAACCGCGGTCCGTTCGAATGGGGAGGCTCAGCTCTCCCGCGCGCAGGCGAAAGATGGCGTCCTTTACATCGGTGGAATTGCCAAGTTCGAGCAAGGGGTCCGTCGCGCCGACGGGCCGCGTCTCGCCGAGGATGAGTTTGTATTGATTCGCAAGATCGTCAAGAGAGGTCTTGTTGGATTTGCGAATCGCGGCGGAGATTTGATCCGCGGTATCACTTGCTTGTTTATCCGCTTGCGACAACAAAAGCGGAGCGCGCAGCGAATCCTTCACCTCTTCAAACGGCTTGGTATGAGCTGACTCCTTGTCCAGCACCTTGATGATGTGGAAGCCATACTGAGTTTTCACCAAATCCGAAGATTGACCTTTTTGGAGACTGAACGCGGCTTTTTCGAACTCCGGCACCGTTTGTCCTTGAACCAGCCAGCCGAGGTCGCCGCCCTTGTCCTTTGTTCCCGGGTCCTCGGAATATTTCTTTGCGAGGTCTTCAAACTTTGTACCCTTCTTCACCTGGCCCAGGATATCTTCCGCTTTTTTCTTGATTTCCTCGACTTCCGCGTCAGTCTTTCGAACGGTCATGAGTAAAATGTGCTGGGCGTGAACGCGGTTTGGGACCTGGTACTGTTGAATGTTCTTCTGGTACTGGACTTTGAGTTGATCGTCTGAAATCTGGAGATTTTGGCGGATTTGATTCACATCCACCAAGGCGTAACGCACTACGCGCTTTTCCGGCACCTGATACTTCGATTTGTTCTTCTCGAAGGAGGTTTTGATCTCGGCTTCGTCCGGAGTGATTTTCGCTTCCAGTTCCTCGGGCTTAATGAGCGCGTAGTCCAGCTTCACCTTTTCATTCTTGTTGCGAAACTCATCCTGCAGCTCGGCGGGACCGACGCTGATGCCGTCGGTGACGAGCTTGCGGAATTTCTCTTCGAGCAAGGCCTGACGGATTAACTCTTCGAACTCTGCGACGGGCAATTGGAACCGCGCCTGCACTTCCGCAGCATAGCGGTCCATGCCAACAAAGGTGCCGCCATTGAAGGCGGTGGGCAGGAACTGGCGGATGCGGTCGGCGCGCTCCTGGTCGGAAACAGTAATCCCGAGGCGCTTGGCTTCGTACTCAATCTCCTTTTGAAAGACAAGCTGTTGCAAGATCTCCAGCGCCAGGCGGGATTCGAAGAACTTGGGAATCTGGCGCTGCTGCTCGTATTCATTGACCTTCTGGCGCACCTCCTGGAGGCTGACCGATTGATCGCCAATTTTGGCGACAGTATCGGTGGAGGCCTCGCCGGTTCCGGGGGTTGTAGGCACAAGATACAAGAGCATGCTACCGCCGAGGGCCAAAACGACCACCCCCAAAAGAATCCGTTTCCTAGTGTCAGTTGCGCCAGCCATCCGATACGTCTCCTGAGTCCGTGACAAACTCTATATTATAGAAGATACGGGCATACGCCTCAAAATGGAATCGCCGTCCGATCGTGCTCGAAGCGCTGCCGCAGCGTTACATCGTCAGGAAAGGTGCGGGGGAAGAATCTTGACGGCGACGGTGCGCTCGAGGCGCGCATCCCGCGCGCGATCTACCTCTCCCATTCCGCCGGCGCCCAGCGGCGCCACGATTTCATAGGGCCCGAGCTTGCTACCCGGAGCGAGCGGCATAATTGGACGCGATTATAACCTCTGGTAACCCTCGCAAGATACGTTCAGCCCTCGCGTGGACGTTTCATCGGTGGCGCGGCGCCAGCGTGCGTGAGCAAGTAAGACTTTTTACTTGCCATTGGAGTGAACGCATGCGGGGAGGTGGACCTGTACAAGGGAACAGGCGAAGAGCAGCTGACCTTTTGTGCTCATTCGCTATTTGCTGTTTGACTACGGGCGAGCGCGCAAAATGGGCACGGGCAAACCGGTGTGTTAGATTGAAAAATTGGAGCATTCAGAGCGCAATCGCCCGTGAAGACACAAGCACCCATGGACCCGAAACAGGCCTCGGCCCACCAGAAGACGCCGCACGTCGAATTGTACTGGAGGGCGGTCACATATAAGACGGTGATCGGCTATGGCCTGCTAGCTGCAGCGATCATTGGCGCGGGTGTGTACCTCGCGAAACCCGAGTTGTATGCGACGGTACTCAAGAAGATTAATGATCAAGTGAGCAGCCCGGACAAGGGCACGCTGAGCGACGACCAAAAGCACGCCAAGTTCGTCAACCTGGACGGCAAAGTCCAGGTGAAAAAAGTGAACTCGGTGCGATGGGTGGAGGCGGACTTCCGCACGGTGCTGGATAAAGGCGATCTCGTGCAAACAGGATCCGACGCTAACGCACGCATCACCTTTGCTGACGGCACGATTTACACGGTGAAGCCTGATACGCTCGTCACCGTCGAAGAAAACAATACGGAAAGCAACAAACCCACCAGCGTGGCAGTGAGCATCAACCACGGGCAAGTCGATTTAAGGACGCCGAACTGGAGTTCGCCGGATTCGAGGGCCGGGGTCAGCACCGAGGACGTCAATGCGCAACTGCATTCCAACAGCCGCGCGGCTGTGAAATCGGATCCCGAGAGGAGAGAAAGCGAGATCTTGGTTTCCAGCGGCAGTGCGCAGGTGCAGCGCGGCCAGGAGAAGATCGATCTGGCACCGTTCGAAAAACTTACCATTCCCAACGGCGGC
>WNFF01002725.1_pt1 | contig 34075 bp, 30 predicted proteins | sample 5400441 | NCBI WGS metagenome assembly WNFF01 (sample SAMN13153345, study PRJNA577476) | soil metagenome | isolation source: 120 cm saprolite under Douglas fir tree site 2 hole 3 replicate 1 | place: USA:California | collected 2015-04-18
CATCGCCGATGTCGTTCGCGCGCATTGCCTCCGCCGCCTCCCGCACGGTCGTGCTCTCGGGCAGCGTCTCCGGGTTCGTGGTCATCACGTCCTGGATGCGTTCGGCCATGGGGAGTCCTCCTTGCGCATGCCGGCAGCAAGGCGTGTGCCGCGGGCAGATATCCGGGCAATCGGGGTGCCACGGGGAGGATGCACGCCCGACCTGGCGCGAGGACGGTAGAGAGTGCCGGGTCGGTGTTACCGACCGGCCCCTCACCACCGGCCCCTCACCCTGCCCTCTCCCCAGCGGGGAGAGGTGTGTGGGTCAGGCGCGGGGTTGCAGGATGCGCTTGATGGCGCGGCGCAGGGCGCCGACCTTGAACGGCTTGGGCAGCAGGGGGGCGTGGATGACCTTCAGGAAGCCCTCGTAGGCGGAACTGTTGCCGAGCCCGGAGACGAACAGGAAGTGCGGGGAACTGCTCGGCCATCGGCGCATGACCGCCGAGTAGAGACTCGGCCCGTCCAGCTCGGGCATCATCAGGTTGGACACGACCAGGTCGTAGCACTGCCGGCCGAGCAGCCGGAGGGCCTCGAAGCCGCTGCCGCTCGCGTCCACGTCGTGGCCGTCGGCGCGCAGGCTCGAGACGATGAGGTCGCGCTCGCCCGGGTCGTCGTCGACCACGAGGATGTGTCCGGTGGTGATGCTCACGCTCGACTGGATCCCCATCGCGTCGTACTGATTGCATCGGGGGTGCCAGGCCGAAAAGGCCATGGCCAAGCGGACTTGCGCCGCGGCAGGGCCGGAGTTGTTTTGCGGGTGACGCTTCTGGTCTGTAGGAACTACCCGGCCCGGCCGGCGGCGCGGATCGCCTGCCAGACGCGCTCGGGCGTTACCGGCATGTCGAGGTGCCGGACCCCGAGCGGGGCCAGCGCGTCGTTGACCGCGTTCATCAGGGCGGGGAGCGCCCCGACGGTGCCGGCCTCGCCCACGCCCTTGGCGCCGAGCGGGTTCACCCGGGTCGGCACCTCGTGGGCGTCCACGTCGAAGAGCGGCACCTCGTCGGCGCGCGGCATCGCGTAGTCCATGAAGGAGCCGGAGAGCACCTGGCCCGCCTCGTCGTAGGTGAGCACCTCGGCGAGCCCCTGGCCCAGGCCCTGGACGGCGCCGCCGTGGATCTGCCCCTTGACCAGCAGCGGGTTGATCATGCGGCCGACGTCGTCCACGACGGTGTAGCGGACCACGCGCACCGCGCCGGTCTCCGCGTCCACCGCGACCTCGCAGACGTGGCAGCCGTTCGGGAAGGTGACCGCGGGCGGCGTGAACGCGGCCGTCTCGCTGAAGCCGGGCTCGAGGCCGGGCGGGAGCTGGCGCGGCTGATAGGCGGTGCGGGCCACGCGGCTCCACGCGACGTCCCGGTCGGTGCCGGCGACGACGAAGCGCCCGTCACGGAGCGTGACGTCCTCGGGCGCCGCCTCCAGCAGGTGCGCGGCCACGCGCCGCCCGCGCTCGATCACCTTCTCGGTGGCGCGCAGCACCGCCGAGCCGCCGACGGAGATGGCGCCCGATCCGCCGTTGCCCCGGCCCGCGTCGAGCGCGTCGCTGTCGCCCGAGAAGACCTGGATCCGGTCGGGCGGCAGGCCGAGCCGGTCGCTCACGATCTGGGTGAAGGCCGTCTCGTTGCCCTGGCCCATGGACGTCGAGCCCGCGAAGAGCGAGACGGAGCCGTCCGGGTTGACGCGCAGCTCGGCGGTGTCGGGATTGACCGCGGTGTAGGGGCCGCCCGCGACCTCGATCGGGTTCGCGAGGCCGAGCCCCAGCAGCGTGCCGCGCGCCCGCGCCTCGGCCCGGCGCCGTTCGAAGCCCGCGCGGTCGGACTGGGTCAGGGCCATCGTCATGACCCGCTCGAAGTCGCCGCAGTCGTAGGTGAAGACGAGGCCGGTCTTGAAGGGCATCGCGGAGGCCGGGATCAGGTTGCGGCGGCGCAGCTCGACCGGGTCGATCCCGAGTTCGCGCGCCGCGACGTCGATGACCCGCTCGATCGCGTACGTCGCCTCGGGGCGCCCGGCCCCGCGGTACGGGCCGGTCGGCGTCGTGTTCGTGTACACGCCGGTGCTCTCGACGTGGATGGCGGGCGTGGTGTACACGCCGGCGAGCCCGCCCACGTTGTTGGTCGCGGGGCCCGCGCTGCGCGGCGTGAGGTAGGCGCCGATGTCGACCTTCAGCGCGACGCGCAGGGCCAGGAAGCGGCCGCCTGCGTCGAGCGCCAGCTCNNNTTGTCGCGGCCGTGCTCGTCGCTGAGAAAGCCCTCGCGGCGGCTCGACGTCCACTTCACGGGCCGGCCGAGGCGCTTCGCGGCCCAGAGCACCAGCACCAGCTCCGGGTAGATGCCGCTGCGCATGCCGAAGCTGCCCCCGACCTCGCCGGTCACCACCCGGACCTGCCCGTGGGGCACGCGGAAGATCCGCTCGGCGAGCAGCGCGCGGAGGCCGTGGGGGCCCTGGATGCCGGTGTGGAGCGTGTAGCGCTCGCTGCGACGATCGAACTCGCCCACCGCGGCGCGCGGCTCCAGCGGCGCGGCGGCCACCCGCGTCACCACGAAGTCGAGGCGCGTGACGTGGTCCGCCCCCGCGAAGGCGCGCGCCACCGCGTCGCGCGAGCCGGCCTCCCAGACGAAGGCCACGTTGTCGGGCGCCTCGTCCCAGACCGCCGGCGCCCCGCCGTTCGTGGCCCGCGCCGCGCCCGTCACCGCGGGCAGCGGTGCGTAGTCGACGGCCACCAGCTCCGCGGCGTCGGCAGCCGCTTCCGGGCTCGTGGCCACCACGAGCGCCACCGGATCGCCCACGTGACGGACGCGGTCCCGTATCAGCGCGGGCCGCGGCGTGGTGAACGCGGGGGCCCCGTCCCGGCGCTTGCGCGAGGCGTCGGTCGGCAGGTTCCCGAGGCCGTCCGCCGCGAGATCGGCGCCGGTGAGCACGGCGAGCACGCCGGGCGCCCGGAGGGCGGCGGCGGGGTCGATGCCGGTGATCCGCGCGTGCCCGTGCGGCGAGCGCACCACCACCGCGTAGACCTGCCGCGGGAGATTCACGTCGTCGGAGTAGCGGCCGAGCCCCTGGACGAGGCGCGGGTCCTCCAGGCGAGACACGGACTGGCCTATCGCGAATTTCTGGACGGTGATCGGGTCGCTCATGGGGGCGGGCCGCTACTATGCCACGCGACGAGTAGGCGGGCAAACGCCGGCCCCTCCTCACCTCCTCACCTCTGGCCCTCCGCCCTAAAAACCCTCTCCCCTCTGGGGAGAGGGCAGGGTGAGGGGCCAGACAGCGGAGTGCTACGGACGGCCCGCTGCGCCGATCCACACGACGTTCAGCCCGGCTCGCTCAGCCGCCTCCCGCTGGCGTCTGTCCGCGGTGACGAATGGGACGCGGAGGTCCGTCGAGGTCTCGAACTCGAGAGCGGACGCAACGTGCAGCGCGTCGAGCGCCCGTAGCCCTTGCCCTCCAGCCAGTTGCTCTGCCCGTCCGAGGACAATCCGGGTCGGGTCCACGAGCTCCCAGTGCACCCGATCGCGTTGAAAGCGCCCCAAGATCGCCGCAAAATCCGCCTCGGACAGGTCGCGGGTCTCGCGGCGCCGGCGGAGGGCGGCCAAGGCCTCTACCGGCAGGATGGCGGACGAGAGGAGCCGATGACGGCCGAGAAGGGCGCGGGACTGCCCTGCGCCATCCTCTTCCACATAGCGCTTCACCAGGGCACTGGTGTCGAAGTACGCCCAGGAGCGAGCCACTAGCGGGTCTCGCGCTCCTCTTCGACGGTCTGCGCGAGCGGCGCGCCGCGTAGCCGGCGGGGGCGCCATGGAGGCATCGGGCCGCGCCGCGTAGCGGCCTGAAGAACCCCGGCGGCTTCAAGCTCCCGGACCACCTGTTCCGGGCCAGGGGCTTGAGTCAGAGGCTTGATGACGGCAATCGGTTTTCCACGGTCCGTCAGGACCACCTCCTTGCCGGCCTTGACGGCTCTGATCGCCCTCGAGAATCGTTGGTTGGCCTCGCGGAGGCCGATGCGTAGTGGCTTTGCCATGTAGTGACGTTACTACCTGCTATCGCGCCCGTCAATGTCCACGCTTTGATACGTCCAGGGGACGGCCCCTCACCCTGCCCTCTCCCCAGCGGGGAGAGGGTTTATTCGAGAGGGGTCAGCGGCGGGCGAGTCTTGCGAACGCGGGGAGATAGGGGCGCACGGCGCCGAGGCCCGTGCGGTCCGCCAGTGCGCGGACCAGCTCGCGCACGTCGCCTCGGGCGCCCGGGTCGTGCAGGCGCAAGGACAGGCCGGCGGAGGCCAGGCGGCCCACTGCGGAGAGCAGGAAGAGGACGTGCAGGTTGGTCCACGCCTCGCCGGCCAGCACGAAGTGAACCGGGACGAGCGCGGCGAGCTGGCCGGCCAGCATCGAGGCCAGGCCGAAGCCCAGGCCACCGGCGGTGGCGAAGGCGGCCAGGTAGAAGGGGCGCGAGGCGCGCGGGGCCAGCCCGATGGTCAGGTCGAAGGCGGCGATGTTGTGGCCCGACCAGAGAAAGGCGGCGAAGACGGCGTCCAGCGCGATCGGCCAGAGGCGGTCCGGCGTCACGAAGAACCAGGTGAGCGGCACGGCCGCGATGCCGAAGGAGCAGAAGACCACGACGGGACCGGCGCCGATCCGGTCCACCGCGTGGCCCCAGAAGCGGGCCGAAACGATGCGCACGACGGCCACGCCGACGCCGTGGGCGGCCACCACCAGGAAGCCGGTGTGGAGATTCGTCAGCATGTGGTAGGCGAAGAAGCTGGCCGAGATGCCCACCGCCGCGTTCCAGGCGAAGAGGTAGCTCAGGAAGGGCCGCGCGCGCCGATCGCGGAGCGCGAGCCCGAGCGCCTGCCAGGCGGGCACGCCGGGCTCGGCGGCCGGGGGCGGCTCGTGCTGGCGGAGCATCAGCACCATGCTGGCCACCCCGGCCAGAAAGGCGGCGGCGGTGAGCGCGGAGAGCGCGGCGCCGGTCCAGCCGATCGGCGCGAGCCGGTCCAGCAGGATCGCGGCGCCGAGGGAGGTGAGCGTGCCCGCGATGCTGAGGAAGATCGTCCGGCGGCCGAAGAAGCGCCCGCGCAGGCGGTCCGGCACGAGGTCGCCCATCCAGGCCACCCAGGCGCTGTTGCCGATCACGCTCGCCACCATGCTGATCGCGACGATGCCGAGGAAGAGGTGGAGCTTGGTGGCCGGCTCGGCATCCAGCGTCGGCAGTGCGAGGAGCGGGAGGAAAGTCAGGCGCGAGATCCCGACGGCCCAGAGGGCCACCGTCTTGCGGCTGCGCGCGCTCGTGAACCAGGCGGCGGGCAGGCTCGCCACCTGGGCGCCGAGCGGCAGCGCGCCCAGGAAGCCGATCACCGCCGCGCTCGCGCCCAGGTAGAGCGCCCAGCCGGTGATGACGGCCCCGGTGGCGCAGGCCGCGAAGATCTCGGCGAAGGCGCCCTCCGCCACCGCGGCATTCAGCGAGCGGCGCAGCGGGCGTCCGGGCGTCGGGGGCTGCCCCGGCACGCGGTCCGACCCCGGGGCGCCGGCCAGCGCGGGGCTGGAGGCCGGGAGCGATTCGCCGGGTTGCGGGATCGAGAACGCGGAGGCGATGCGGGCGAGGGAGGCCAGCACGACGGAGGGGCGGAGCGTCTTCAAGGCAGGATTCGTAAGTGCACGTCGCGGGCCATAAGGCGCGGCTTGATTCTTCGCGGGTTCTCGCGTGCGGCCGAGCTGGGACGGCCGATGGGACGACGTCCGATGTCAGCAGACTGACACGGATCGGCGGGAGCCGGGGTGCGGTACACTCCCGGCCATGCGCATCGGCGTCCTCATTCCCACCCGCGGGGTCGTGATGGAGTCGGCGCGGCGGCCGCCCGTCGAGACCTGCTGGACCATGGCCCGGCGGGCCGACCAGGCGGGCTACGACGCGGTCTGGGTGGGCGACAGCATCGTGGCCAAGCCGCGGCTCGACGTGTTGACGACCCTGGCCTACCTGGCCGGGATCACCACGCGGGTGCGCCTCGGGACCGCGGTCCTGCTCCCGGCGCTGCGCCACCCGGTGGTGCTGGCCCAGCAGCTCGCCAATATCGACCAGATCTCGCGGGGCCGGCTGGTGCTGGGCCTGGGCGTGGGCTGGAGCCTGCCCAGCGCCGAGCGGGAATGGGCGGCGTGCGGGGCCGACCACAAGGGCCGAGTGCGGCGGCTGGAGGAGCACATCGCGATCTGGCGGAAGCTCTGGACGGGGGAGCCGGTGACCTATCACGGCCACGACCTCGACCTGGTGGACCACACCATCGGGCCGCTGCCGTGGCGGAGCGAGGGCCCGCCCGTCCTGATCACCGCCGGCAACCGCGGGGAGCTGCTGCCCGCCCAGTTCGAGCGCTTCGGCCGCCTGGGCGACGGGATCATCACGACCTACGTGAACTTCGAAGAGATCCCGATCATCCGCGAGCGGGCGCTCGAGGCCCTCGCGCGGCACGGCCGGCCCCGCGCGGACTTCCCCCTCTGCGTGTACACGACGGTGCGGCTCGACGACGACGTCGCCACCGCCGAGCGCGTCACCACCGAGTTCCTGGCCACCTACTACGGCGGCGGGGTGCACGAGCGGGGCGCCATGGGCCTGGGCCCCGCCCCGATGGTGATCGATGTGCTCGCGCGGTACGCCGCGGCCGGGGTCACCGATCTCTGCATCCGCTTCATCGGCAACGATCAGCTCGCCCAGCTCGACCGGTTCACCACCGAGGTGCTCCCGGCGCTGCGGTAGCCCCTCACCCTACCCTCTCCCCAGAGGGGAGAGGGTTCTCGGAGGAGACACATGACCGAGTTCCCCAAGCTGACGTACGACGCGCTCACGGTCGGCGAGGAGTTCGTCTCGGACCCGCACCTCGTGACGCCGGAAGACGTCGAGGCCTACGCCTTCGCGGTGGACGATCACCATCCCTGGTTCGCGGGGCCGTCGCCGTTCGGGGGGCCGGTGGCGCATCCGACGCTCATGGCCAACCAGGCCCTGCATCTGCGCCACGGCAAGTACATCGTGCACGCGGGGCTCCACGCCAAGATGGAGTTCAACTTCCTCGAGCCGGTGCGGCCCGGCATGCGCGTGCGCTCCCGGGGTCGGGTGATCGACAAGTACGAGCGGCGAGGCCGGCAGTACATGGTCACCGAGTTCGTCACCGAGGACGAGGCGGGCGCGCCGCTCGTCCGGGGGCAGTTCACCCAGATGCTGATCCCGGAGGGCACGCGCCATGGCGATCGCTGAGGCCGTCGCGGTCGGGCAGGAGCTGCCGCCGCTCGCGAAGGAGCTGTCGCAGCGGCGGATCGACGTCTACTCGGGCGTGCGTCCGCGCTCGATTCATACCGACGAGGCGTGGGCGCACCAGAAGGGATTCCGGACCACGCTGGCGCAGGGCATGATGTCGACCGCCTACGTCTCGGAGATGATGACGCGCCTGCTCGGCGCGGGCTTCGTCCGGGGCGGCACGCTGTCGATGGCCTTCATCAAGCCGGTCTACGCGGGCGACCGCCTCACCGTGCACGGGGTGGTCAAGGAGACGCGCCCCGAAGGCGCGGGCACCCGCGTCGTCGTCGAGGTGTGGTGCCAGAACCAGCACGGCGAGAAGACCGCGGTCGGGACGGCGAGCGGGCTCAGACCCTAGCCCCTCACCCTACCCTCTCCCCAGGGGGGAGAGGGGATCCGCGCTCCACCCTCTCCCCTTGGGGGAGAGGGTAGGGTGAGGGGGTTTAGATCGCGAGGACGTTGCGGCCGAGGGGGCGGCCTTCGCGGAGGGCGGTGAAGGCCTCCTCGATGTCGGCCAGCGGGATCACGCGGTCCACGATCGGCTTGATGCGCCCGCGGGCCACCAGCTCCATCGTCTCCGCGAGCTCCTGCTTGCTGTTGGCACGGGAGCCGACGATCTCGAGCTCGTTCCGCACCAGCTCGTGGGGCATCACCGGCAGCGGCAGCCCGGGCGTGTAGCCCACGAAGACCAGCCGCCCGGCCCGCTTCACGCTCTGGTAGCTCGACGGCAGCGTCTGCTGGTTGGAGACGAACTCCAGCACCACGTCCACGCCCTGGCCGTCGGTGAGCTTGCGCACCGCCTCGTGGAACGGCCCGCTGCGCGCGTCCACCACCGCGTCGGCGCCGAGGCTCTTGGCCAGCGCGAGCCGCGCCTCGCTGACGTCGACCGCGATCACCCAGCCGCCGGCCAGCCGGGCCATCTGCAGCGCGTGCAGGCCCACGCCGCCGACGCCGATCAGCGCCAGCGTGGTGCCCGGCCGGACCTGCGCGCGCTTGGTGATCGCGTGGTAGGCCGTGGCGACGGCATCCCCGAGGATGCAGGCGCTCTCCAGGGAGACGTGGTCCGGGACCTTGCACAGGTTGATGCCCGGTGTCTTGAGATACTCCGCGAACCCGCCGTCGATGGTGAAGCCGTGCTGGCGGACCTCGGGGCAGAGGGTGTCGCGCCCCACGCGACAGAACTGGCAGCGCCCGCAGGTGATGTAGAAGTTCACGACGACCCGGTCGCCCGGCGCGAAGCCGCGCACCTCGCTGCCGACCTCGGCCACCTCGCCCGCGATCTCGTGGCCCATGATCAGCGGGATCACGCCGAGCCCCATCCGGTCGGCGCGGATCTTCACGTCGGTGCCGCAGACGCCGACGTTGCGCACACGGACCAGCGCCTCGTGCGGGGCGATGGCGGGCGTGGGGACATCCTTGGGGACGAACGGGCCGCCGAACTTCTCGAGGACCAGCGCGCGCATGGGGCCGTCGCAGCTACACCTGCTGCAGGGCCTCCGTCCGCGGCGCGTCGGGCGCGAGCAGCGTGCGCCAGTCGGTGTCGCGCTGGATCACCGCCTCCGCCGGCTGCAGGACGTAGTACGTCGGCTCGATGCCCGGTGGGATGCCGCCGGCCTCGACCGTCCGCGTCGCCTGCAGGAGCAGCCGGCGCGCCTGGATCACGGGCCGGTCGGCGGGGCCCAGGTGCTCGCGGCTGCGGTCGACGACGGGCCCCATGCTCTCCTGGACCGCGCGGTCCTGGGCATTGATGCCGTCGATGCCGGTGAAGGTCTCGGTCTTCTGCACGCGGCGATCCAGCAGGTAGTCGTTCTCCCGGTTGCGTTTCGAGCGGAAGGTGCGCTGGTCGACGTCGAGCGGGCCGTTGCCGAGCCGGCGCTCGAGGCGGTCCTCGTCGGTCAGCGGCTCGGTCGTGCTCTGCTCCCAGTTGTAGACCATGGTGGTGTCGTCATCGATAGGGACCCAGATGTGGCCGGCCGCTCCGGAGAAGCCGCGGGTGGAGCCCCCGTTGCGAGCGGGACGGATCTGGTGGAAGGGCAGGATGAAATGGTAGGCGCGGACGTGCGTCTCGCCGCCCTCGAGCGGCCGCAGGCCGGCGTACCGGTACCCGTAGTCCGTGACGTCGAGCTCGATGACGGGGGCCTTGCCCCGGACGAAGGGGTCCGTCGGCTTGAAGCCCGGCCGCGCGGAGTCGGCGGCCAGGACCCGGTGCAGGATGGGGGCGTGCGAGGTGTCGATGCCGCCCTCGAGGCCCTGGAGCCAGTTGGTCTCCTGCAGGACCTTCGAGACGTGGCGATGCGTCGCGGGCGCCTGGGTCCAGGCGAAGCGCGGCACCGGCGGGCGTAGGTCCGCGGATCCTAGATAAGCCCAGATGAGGCCGCCCATCTCGACCGTTGGATAGGCGGTGGTCCGGATCTTGTGGGCGAAGGCCTGCTCCTCGGGCTCGTTCATCATCTCGACGCACTGGCCCTCGACGTCGAACTTCCACCCGTGGTAGACGCAGCGCAGCCCGCACTCCTCGTTGCGGCCGAGGAACAGGGAGGCCTGCCGGTGCGGGCAGCGCTCGGCGAGGAGCCCGACGCGGCCGTCGGTGTCGCGGAAGGCCACCAGCTCCTCGCCCAGCAGCTTGACGCGCACGGGCGGGCAATCGGGCTCGGGCAGCTCCCACGCCAGAAGCGCGGGGATCCAGTACCGGCGCATGGCGGTGCCCATCGGGGTGCCGGGGCCGACACGGGTCACTCGGTCGGGTGTGTCGGCCCCCGGAGGGGGAGTAGGCTGGGGGGATGGAGCGGGCCAAGCGGGCGATCGAGCTGGCCGAGGCGCTGCTGCGCGAGGCGCGGGCCGGGCAGACGTCGGAGGAGCGGGGTCGGGCCGAGCGCCTCGCCCGCCTGATGGAGGACCCGCGCGGCAAGGAGCTCACGATCGCGCTCACCGACCAGTGCTTCCGCAGCCGGCGGCCCGAGCGCATCGCCGACCAGCTCCACTACCTGCTGGAGCGCTACGGGGCGCCGCGCTTCATGGAGTGGTGGGAGCGCATCGGCCTGACGCTCGGCGCGCTGGTGGGCCAATACATGCCGAGCCTGATCGTCCCGCCGATCGTGGCTCGCCTGCGGCACGAGACCGAGGCGCTGATTCTCCCCGGCGAAGACGCGGACCTGCGCCGCTACCTGGCCGAGCGCCGCGCCGACGGCATCCGGCTCAACCTGAACCAGCTCGGGGAGGCGATCCTGGGCGAGGAGGAAGCCGCGCGCCGGCTCGAGGCCTACCTGGCGCTCCTGGCCCGCGACGACGTCGAGTACATCTCGGTGAAGGTCTCCTCGGTGTCGAGCCAGATCGAGCTCACCGCGTTCCGCCACACCGTCCTAGTCGTGAAGGACCGGCTCCGCGCCCTCTACTGCCAGGCGCTGCGGCATCACTACCGGCATCCGGACGGGCACGTCACGCCCAAGTTCGTCAACCTCGACATGGAGGAGTACCGCGACCTCGCGCTCACGGTAACCGCCTTTCAAGAAGTCCTGGACGAGGACGAGTTCATGGCGCTGCCGGCCGGCATCGTGCTCCAGGCCTATCTGCCCGAGTCGCACCGCGTGCAGCGCGAGCTCGTGACCTGGGCGATCGCGCGGTGCGGGCGCGGCGGCGCGTCGATCAAGCTGCGCGTGGTCAAGGGCGCCAACCTGGCGATGGAGCGAATCGAGGCCGATCTGCACGGCTGGGAGCAAGCGCCCTTTACAAGCAAGCTCGAAGTGGACGCCAATTTCAAGCGCATGATCGAGTACGGCTGCCGCCCCGAGCACGCCCGCGCCGTCCACCTCGGCATCGCCAGCCACAACCTCTTCGACGTGGCCCACGGGCTCGTGCTGCGCGAGGAGCGGGGGGGGGAGCCCTGGGTGGAGTTCGAGATGCTCGAGGGCATGGCCAACCACCAGGCGCGCGCGGTGCAGGCGCGGGCGGGCGGGCTGCTGCTCTACGCGCCGGTGGTGCGGGCCGAGGACTTCCACAGCGCGATCGCCTACCTCGTGCGCCGGCTCGACGAGAACACCGCGCCGGACAACTTTCTCCGCCACGTCTTCGGGCTCGAGCCGGGCTCGCCCGACTGGGACCTCGAGCGCGATCGGTTCCTCGGCGCCTTCGAGCTGGTGGACGGGCTGTCGGATGCGCCGCGGCGCACCCAGGAGCGCGGGGCCGAGGCGGTGCGGAAGGCGGCGGGCGATCTCTCGGCGCCCTTCGCGAACGAGCCCGACACGGACTGGGCGAGCGCCGCCAACCGGGACTGGCTCGAGCGGGTCCGGGCCGAGTGGCGCGAGCGGCCGGTGGAGACGGTCCCGCTCCAGATCGGGGGCGAGCTGGTCGCGGGCGCGGTGGAGGTCGAGGGGCGCGACCGCTCGCACCCCGCGCGCGTCGCCTATCGCCACTCGCTGGCGGACCGCCGGCAGGTGAGCCGCGCGCTCGACGCCGCCCGTGCCGCGCAGGGAGCCTGGGGCGACCGGCCGGCGGCAGAGCGACGGCGCTTGCTCGACCTCGCGGCGGCGGTGCTCGCCCGGCGGCGCGGGGATCTGGTCGGCGCCATGATCGTGGACGGCGCCAAGACGGTGACGGAAGCCGACCCGGAGGTCTCCGAGGCGATCGACTTCGCGCGCTACTATGCGCGCGCGCTCGGCGCGGGCGACACCGTGGACGGCTGCCGGCTCACGCCGCTGGGCGTGGTCGTCGTCGCGCCGCCGTGGAATTTCCCGCTCTCGATCCCGGCCGGCGGCGTGCTGGCCGCGCTGGCCGCCGGCAACGCGGTCCTCCTCAAGCCCGCGCCCGAGGCGGTGCTGGTCGGCTGGCATCTGGCCAGCGCGCTCTGGGAGGCCGGCATCCCACGCGAGGCCCTCCAGTTCGTGCCGTGTCCGGACGACGAGATCGGCCGCGGGCTCATCACCGATGCACGCGTGGACGCGGTGATCCTCACCGGGTCGGTGGAGACGGCCCGCCGCTTTCTCGGGTGGCGGCCCGATCTCCGGCTCTTCGCGGAGACGAGCGGCAAGAACGCGATCATCGTCACGGCGCTGGCGGACCGCGACCAGGCCGTCCGCGATCTGGTCCGCTCGGCCTTCGGCCACAATGGCCAGAAGTGCTCGGCGGCCAGCCTCGCGATCTGCCTAGCCGAGGTCTACGACGACCCCGCCTTCCGCCGGCAGCTCCGCGAACGGGCGCGGCGCTGCAGCGCGCGCTCACCACGCTGGACGCGGGCGAGGAGTGGCTGCTCGAGCCGCGGGCCCTCAGCCGGGAGGCGCCGCTCTGGTCGCCGGGCATCAAGCTGGGCGTGCGTCGGGGCGCATTCTTCCATCGAACCGAATGCTTCGGGCCGGTGCTGGGGCTCATGCGGGCCGCGGATCTCGACGAGGCGATCGAGCTCGCGAACGATCAGCCGTTCGGCCTCACCGGCGGGATCCAGTCGCTCGACGACCGCGAGATCGCGCGCTGGCTCGAGCGCATCGAGGCCGGCACCCTCTACGTCAACCGCCACATCACCGGGGCCATCGTGGGCCGCCAGCCCTTCGGCGGCTGGAAAGCCTCCTCGGTCGGCCCGGGCGCCAAGGCCGGCGGGCCGAACTACGTGCTCCAGCTCTGCCGCGCGCGTCAGGTGGCGCCGTCGGTTGAGGAGCCCGCGATGCTGCAAGCGGCTGCGGACAGCTACGAGCGCGCTTGGCGGGAGCATTTCTCCCAGGTGTACGAGCCGATCCGTCTGCTCGGCGAGCGCAACGTGTTCCGGTATCGACCGTGCCGGCGCGTGCTCGTGCGGGGCGAGGCGGCCACCGCGGCCGGCCGGCTCGCGCTCTCGCTGGTCCTGCTCGCCACGCGCGCGTGCGGGGCGCCGGTGACGGTGAGCCTGTCGGCGGGCGAGCCCGGCCTGTGGCTCGCGGAGGCGGATGACGGGGGCGCGGTCGCCGAGACCGAGGCGGAGCTGATCGCGCGCCTCGGCGCCGGGGGCTTCGAGCGACTGCGCGCGCTGGTGCCCATCTCTCATGCACTCAGGGCCGCGGCCCACTCGGCGGGGATGGCGGTGCTCGACGCGCCCGTCCTGGCGGCCGGCCGGCTCGAGCTGCGCCACTACCTGCGCGAGCAGACTGTCTCGCACCTCGTGCACCGTTACGGGTCGGTGCCCCTCGAGCCCCTCACCCTGCCCTCTCCCCAGAGGGGAGAGGGGGACAGCTAGAGGACCTGCCCTCTTCGGGGGAGGCGGGAGAGCTGGGGGCTTCTCCCTCTCCCCCTTGGGGAGAGGGTAGGGTGAGGGGGAGCTACAGGACTAGCTCGCGGGCGACGCCGCGCATGTCCATCTCGTAGTCGAGCCCCTGGATCGGCGGGCGGCTCGGATACCAGTGCACGCCGTGGATGGCGGCGGCGCCCGCCGGCTTCAGGACCTCGTCCAGCACGAGGGTGTGGATGGGCTGGGCGGTGTAGATGTCGATCGCGGTGACGCGGCGCCAGTCGCCGCCGAGCGTGCGCAGCCGATCCTGCATGATGGCCATCACGAAGCGCGCCTTCTCGCGCATCCCGTCCGGCGAGGTGTCGCCGTGGCGCACGATGCCCTCCGGCCCCTGCGCGCGATCCCGGAGCTCGCCCGCGCCCGCCACGATGAAGGTGGGCTCGGGCGTGGCGCCCGGCTGCGTGTAGGAGAAGGCGTAGAGCGAAGGCTCCGCCGGCGCCGCCGCGACCGGGGCCACGTTGGTCCGCGGGATCGGGTTGTCGTCGCCCACCAGGATGTCCCACTCGGCCAGGAGCTTGCGGTAGCCCTCGTTGAAGGTGCCGAAGCCGTCGAAGGTGAAGGGCGCCGGGCTCCGCAGCTCGATCCCGCAGAGCGCGGTTCTCGGGCGCTTCACCTCGCGGAGGTGCTGCTCGATGCGGGCGAAGCCGTCGCGCCAGGGCAGAAGCGCGGCGAGCGTCACGTGCACGATCTCGTGGCCCGGCCCGGCCACCGTACCGCACGAAAACGCGCTGATGCCGGGCATGTAGCGATAGTCGCCGGTTGGATGGTCACGAAGCATGGGGCGTCCTCTCGATCAGGAAGTTGCCGGCCTCGAAGGCCACGGGCGGCGCGGCGGGGTCGAAGGACACGCCGATCGGGTCACGGCCCCCGGCCAGCGCGTCGAGCTGCTGCTTGAGCTGGCGGCGCACCAGGGCCACGCCGCGGTCGCTCGAGACCAGGTTCTCCTCGGAGTGCGACGTGATGGGTCCCTGGCCGACCTGCGCCTCGTAGTCGCCGGGGAAGTCGCGGTGCTCGGCGGCCGTCAGCTCCTCCCAGAGCTTGCCGTTGAGCCGCGAGCGCACGCTCGCGATCTCTCCGGCCTTCCGCACGCGCCCCGCGGTGTAGATACGGAAGCTCGTGTCGTCGAGCGGGAGCACCCAGCCGATCGTCTCCACACGCGCGTACTGTGCCACGCGCGGATTGGGGATGACCCGGAGCGTCGGCAGCACCGCCTCGCTGATCCGGTGCAGCACGGTGCCGTCGGGCAGGCGCCGGTCGGAGATCGCCTTCACGCCTCGGTCGGTCAGCTCCCAGGTGACCTCCGGCATCAGGCCCATCGGCGCGGTGAATTGCGGCCCGCTGAACGAGCCGTGCAGGATCGGGACGTGGAGCGTGTCCATCAGGTTCTCGTAGTGCTGGAGCCAGTTGCACGGGATGACCGCGGGGCCGCCCCCGCCCACGCTGCTGTCGTCGGCCTCCAGGAACTCGCCCGGGTCGAGCGTCTCGAGGGCCTCGTAGCGGGGCAGCACGGGCTTGCGCGCGCGCGGGCCCATGTAGGCGAAGATCAGGCCGTAGCGCTCCTGCACCGGATACCAGGGCTGGCGCATCCGCTCGCGCTGCGGGCCGCCGTCGGGCTCGCAGGGCTGCTCGAGGCAGTGGCCTTCCACGTCGAAGAGCCAGCCGTGGTAGCAGCAGCGGATGCCGCGGTCTTCCACCCGGCCGTAGTGGAGCGTGGTCCCGCGATGCGCGCAGCGGGCGGTCACGAGGCCGGGGCGCCCCCGCCGGTCGCGGAAGAGCACGAGGTCCTCGCCCAGCCCGCGCAGCGCCTTCGGCGTGTCGGTGGCGTCGCCGCCCAGGCCGACCGGATGCCAGTAGCGGCGCAGCAGCTCGCCCATCGGCGTGCCCGGGCCCACCAGGGTCAGCTCGCGCATGGACGTGGGTTGGGGCCGGCCGTAGCCGGTGCCGCTGTCGCTCATGGCCGGCATCCTACACCGACCGCCCAACAGGGGTCAGGTCTTGAATTACGACATTCGCCGCCCGAGACCAGGGCCAGCGCATTGAAAATGTCGTAATTCAAGACCTGACCCCGGACTCACCGCGAGAGCAGGCCCACGCCCAGCACGATCAGGACCACGCCCGCGACGATCCGCCAGCCCAGCTTGCTCTTCTCGCTCGGGATGAGATAGGCGAGCCCCAGCACGAACAGCGGCGCGGTGCCGGCCAGCGGAATCACCACGCTGACGTCGCCGAAGCCCAATGCCAAGAGCAGGAGGAAGACGCCGCCATTCTCCGCGATGCCGCCCCCGATGAAGTAGAGCAGGCTCCGCCGGCTGCAGCGCAGCGAGCCGAGGTTCCCCGAGGCGGCCACGAACGCGGTCACCGCGATCAGGGCCGCGGTGACGTTGATCGTGGCGCCGAGGAGCGGCCCCGCCGATGCCAGGCCGAGCTTGCGCAGGATCTGGACCGTGCCGAAGCACGAGGCCGCGATGAATGGATACGAGAGATCCCGCACACGAAACCCGATGTATCGTCCGCTCAACGATAACAAGATGGTGCCCGCGACGATGACCAGCGTGCCCCCGACGATGGGCCCGGTCACCCGCTCGCCCAGGAGCAGGATGGCCAGCCCGCTGGCCACCAGCGGGGTCATATTGTTGACCGCGGAGGCCACCGGCGCGCCGACCTTCTGGATGGCGAAGACGCGGAAGAGCCGGCCGCCGGTGGTGCCGATCAGGCCCGAGAGGGCGAAGTACGGGACCGCCCGCCACGTGAACTCTTCGATCGGGACGAGCCACGCGGCGGCCGACCACGCGGCGACCGCGCCGACCACCACGTTGATCCAGGCGCCGGCGTAGAAGGTCGAGCCCCGCAGCCCGCGCTGGATGAGGATGGTCGCCGACGCGGTGCACAGGGCACTCGACAGCGCCATCAGGTGTGGCGTGGGCAGCAACGCGGCTCGCTCGACGGATCAGCCGATTTCGGCGCGGAGGCGGTCGTGCAGCGTGGCCAGCTGCTCCGTCATCGCCTCCACGGAGCGCGCGCCGGCCTGGAAGATCGCGGTGGCGTTCAGCGCGACCCAGCCGAAGCCCATGGCTTTCAGCGCGGCGACCCGGGCCACCACCGCGTCGTGGTCGGCGTAGAAGGTCTTGCCCGCCGCGTCGCGGGGCGGCGGGGCGACCATGCTCTGGAGCCCGATGGCGCCGGGATCGCGCCCGGCCGCCTCGGCGTGGCGGTGGATCGCCTCGATGGCCTGCCGCGCGTCGGCCGCGTCGGTGACCCGGCTCGCCAGCCAGCCGTCGCCGAGGCGGCCCACGCGCCGGAAGGCCGCCTCCGAGTAGCCGCCGATCCAGAGGGGCAGGCGCCCGCCCTGCGGCGGCTTGGGCTCCATCGCCATGGACACCGTGGGATAGTGCGCGCTCGTGAAGCTCACCTCGGCGTCGGTCCAGTAGGCGCGCAGCAGGCGGATGGCCTCGTCCATGCGCGCGCCGCGCGTCCGGTAGGGCTCGCCGAGGGCCTCGTACTCCGACTCCTGCCAGCCGACGCCCACGCCGAGCCGCACCCGGCCGCCCGACAGCGTGTCGAGCGTGCTCACCTGCTTGGCCACCAGCGCGGGCTGGCGCTGCGGCAGCACGAGCACCTCGGTGCCGAGGGTGACGCGGGTGGTGACGGCCGCGATGTAGGAGAGCGCCATCAGGGGCTCGAGGATCGGCATCGCCGGGTTGTAGGGGCCGCGGGGGCGGCCCTCGATCGGGACCCCCATGACCACGTGGTCGAAGATGTCGATGTGGTCGTAGCCGATCCGCTCGATGGCGCGGGCGAGCCCGGCCACCGCGGCCGGGCCCTCCCGGTAGGACACGCTCGGAAACTCGACGGAGAGCTTCATGAGTCCTTTCTCAGCGCCACGCGTCGACCGAGAGCGTGGTCTGGTACGCGCAGCCCATGATGCGCCAGTAGCCGTTGGTCTCGCCCCCGACGACCACCACGTGGATGTCCTCGCGACGGAACATCGCGATCAGCTCCTCGGGCGCCGCCGCGAGCTTGGACGCCCACGGCTCCTCGCCGAAGGTGGCGCGCGGATAGAGGTAGTTCTGGACGAGCTGGTAGTCCCAGTACTCGCCGGCCGGCATCCGCGCATTGTCGTAGAGCCAGTCGATGAGCGCATCCTTTTTCAGGAACCCGCCCCGGTCCACGAACTGCCGCGCGGTGATGGGATCCAGCAGGAGGGTGGGCGGGGTGTGCGGGTCCATTCCGCGGAACATGTTGCGGACGTGCTCGCGCCAGTAGCGCTCCCGGAGCCCGAGGGTGAAGGCGGTGGAGCGGCAGCCGGTGAACACGCTGACCGCGCTGTCGGTCGGCCGGAAGCCGTGCTGGACGTGGAAGGGCTCCCACGGGCTCCGCTCCTCGTTCTCGCCGAAGGTCACGCTGTTGTACGCGTAGTTGTTGCCCATGGAGCCCATGTAGGTGAGGCCCGGGACCGAGCCGCCCTGGAGGTTCTGCGAGAGGAGGCCGTAGGCGCGGCCGATCGTCGCGTTGGCGTGGTTGTGGGGGCCGAGCGCGCCGGTGCCGACGTTCATCGCGATCTCGTGGCGCACCGGGCCGTTGACGACCGCCATGGTGGCGAGCGAGCTCGAGCTGCTGCCGCGCGCGCTCACGCCGGTGGCGGCCAGGGCCAGGATCACCGGAAAGTACGCCGGCACGGCGCCGGCCATGACCGCGTTCACCGCGACCTTCTCGACCGTGTACTCCCAGGCTTCCCGGAAATGGGTCGGCCGCATGCGCCCGACCACCTCGTCGGGCCGGCGCCGGGTGCCCGCGAGCATCGCGGCCACGCGCTCCTCGGTGGGGAGCACGATGGGCAGCTTGTCCGTCCAGTCGCGGTCGAGGAAGAGGCGGTGCAGGTTCTCTTCCGTCTCGGGCTCGACCAGCCGGGGCGTGGACCGGTCGAAGTCGATCGCGCCGCGCTCGTCCTGGGCGAACGGCCGGGTCAATCCCTCGATCACCTCCTGCATGACCGGCCGCCGGCTGATGGGATCGCGCCCGTCGATGTAGGCGCGCAGCTCCGCGGCCGTCTTGCCCATGACCGGCTGGGGCACGAACGCCTGGCGGAGGCCCGGCATGCCGTTCTGGGCCGCGACGGCGCGGACCACCCGGTCGAACTTGTCGGTGTGCAGGGCGACGGTCGGGACCCCGTACGCCGCCTCGATCGTCATCGCGTGCGCGGCGACCGCCGGCGCGCAGGTGCTTCAGTGGCCGACGCCGACGATGGCCGCATGCCCCCGCGCCTTGATCTCCTGCCAGGTCGCCGGATCGTCCTTGAGATACACGCTCGAGATCGGCTTGACGATCGTCTTCACCGCCGGCATGTGCACGGCGAACCAGGCCTGCATCTGCTGGAGGAAGACGTCCGAGTCGTCGAAGCGGCAGTCCACCAGGTAGACCGTCTTGTCGTGCAGGGTGTCGAGCCGTGGGGCCAGCTCCTTGCGGGTGATCTTCGGAGCGAAGCCGACCGGGTTCAGGACCGTGAGCTTGCCGTTCGTCGCCATGGTGGTCTGCCTCCGTGGCCGCCAGTCTACAATGAGCGCGCCTTGACCTGCTCGGGGACCGGCTGCTAGGCTTCGGCCCACCCCATTCGCATTCGGCACTCCATCAAAGGAGATGAGCATGAGGCGACCGCTCTCCGGGCCGGGCCTGTTCGTCCTACTGACCGCGATCGCCGCGGGTCCCGCGTGGGCCCAGGAGCCCTATCCCACCCGGCCGATCTCCATGGTGGTGGCGTTTCCGCCGGGCGGCGTGGCCGACAACACGGCGCGGCCGGTGGCGGCGGTGCTCGAGCGCATCCTGAAGCAGCCGGTGACCGTGCTCAACAAGGCGGGCGCGGCGGGGGCGGTGGGGTACCAGGCCGCGGCGACCAGCAAGCCCGACGGCTACACGCTGCTGATGGCGCTCGTGAGCGTTTCCGTGCTCCCCGAGGTGGACAAGCTCTTCGCGCGTCCCCAGAACTACACGCGCGAGCAGCTCACCGGCATCGCGAGGATCAACGCGGATCCTTCCATGCTGGTGGTCCGGGCCGACGCGCCGTGGAAGACGCTCAAGGACCTGGTGGAGGACGCCCGGAAGCGGTCCGGGGAGATCGTCTTCACCTCCTCCGGCCTCTACGGCGCGGCGCACATCCCGATGGAGATGTTCATCAAGGCGGCCGGCATCAAGATGCGTCACCTGCCGACCACCGATGATGAACGCCATGCTGGGCGGCCACGCGCAGCTGGTGATGACGCCGGTGAGCCTGGCGGTCGCCCACGTGAAGGCGGGCAAGCTCCGGCTGCTCGCCCACAGCGGTACCGCCCCGGTGGCCGCGTACCCGGAGGTCCCTTCGTTCAAGTCGCAGGGCTACGATGTCGAGTACACCGCGTGGGCGGGGCTGGTAGCCCCGAGGGGCACGCCCCCGCACATCATCAAGATCCTGCGGGATGCGACGCGGCAGGCGGTGAAGGAGCCCGAGGTGATCGCCTCGCACGCCAAGCTCGAGACGCCGATCGCCTACATGGACGCCGACGAGTTCAACGCCTGGTGGGCCAAGGACGCGGCCCGGCTGGCCGAGGTGGTGAAGCAGATCGGCAAGGTGGAGTAGCTCCCGGCCGCGCCATGACCGTCGACCGTGTGGCCGGCCTGGCGCTCGTGATGATCGGCATCATCACCCTCTGGGAGAGCCGTGTGTTCCCGCTCGGCTCGCTCCACCGGCCGGGGCCGGCCTACATGCCGGTGGTCCTGGCCTTGCTGCTGATCATCTTCGGGGGGGCGGTGTTCGCGATGGGCCGGCACGCCCGCCGGCTGGCCGAGCTGGGCTGGTCGGAGTGGCGGCATGCGGTGGCCATCTTCGGCGCCTGCGCCTTCGCCGCGTGGGGGCTCGAGCGGCTCGGCTACCGGCTCACCATCGCGGTCGTGGTGGGCTTCCTGTTGCTGGTCGTGGAGCGCAAGGGCTGGGCGCTCGGCCTCGCGCTCACGGTGGCGATGGCGTGGGGCTCGTTCTTCGTCTTCGACACGCTGCTGCGCGTCCCGCTGCCCCGCGGGCCCTTCGGGCTCTGACCGTTGCTCGAGACGCTCCAGAACCTGGCCCTGGGCTTCCAGGTGGCCCTCACCCCCGGGGTGCTCTGGTACGGCTTCATCGGCTGCCTGGTCGGCACGCTCGTGGGCGTGCTGCCCGGCGTGGGCCCGCTCGCGGGCATCAGCCTCCTGCTGCCCGCGACCTACGGCCTCGACGCCACCCGCGCGCTCGTCATGCTGGCCGGCATCTACTACGGGGCCATGTACGGCGGCTCGACCACCTCGATCCTGATGCGCATCCCCGGCGAGGCCGCCTCGGTGATGACGTGCATCGACGGCTACGCGATGGCCCGCAAGGGCCGCGCGGGGCCCGCGCTGACCATCGCCGCGGTCGGCTCCTACGTGGCCGGGACGGTGAGCGTGGTCGCGCTCATGTTCCTGGCCCCGCCGCTGGCCGCGTTCGCGCTGCGCTTCGGCCCGCCCGAGTACTTCTCCCTCCTGCTGCTGGGCCTCCTCGTCCTCGCCTACATGAACACCGGCTCGATGCTGAAGGGCCTGGCCATGGCGGCGCTGGGCCTGCTCCTCGGCATGATCGGCATCGACCAGATGAGCGGCTACTTCCGCTTCGCCTACGGCGTCACCGAGCTGGGCGACGGCATCGGCGTGGTGCCGGTCGCGGTCGGGCTCTTCGGGCTCGCCGAGATCCTGCTCACCGCGGGGCAGGACAATCCGCCCGCGGTGATCCGCCCCCGGCTGCGCGACCTCCTGCCGTCGCGTCAGGAATGGCGGGACGCGCACATGCCGATCTGGCGCGGCACCGGGATCGGCTTCCTGATCGGCATCATCCCGGGCTCCGCGCACGTCATCTCGACGTTCGTGTCCTACGCGATCGAGCGCAAGATCTCGAAGCATCCGGAGGAGTTCGGCAAGGGCGCGGTGGCCGGCGTGGCGGGCCCGGAGTCGGCCAATAACGCGGCCACCTCCGGCGCCTTCGTGCCGATGCTGGCCCTCGGCGTGCCCGGCGTGCCGGTGGCCGCGTTGCTGCTGGCCGCCATGATGGTGCACGGGGTGACGCCGGGCCCGCTGCTGATCCAGCAGGACCCGCGGCTCTTCTGGGGCTTCATCGCCTCGATGTACGTGGGCAACGTGATCCTGCTGATCCTCAACCTGCCGCTGGTCGGCCTCTTCGTGAACCTGCTGCGGGTGCCGTACCCGGTGCTGTACCCGATCGTGCTCGTCTGCTCGATCCTGGGCGTGTACGCGGTCAACAGCAGCGTGGTGGACGTCTGGATCATGCTGGCGATGGGCGTGGTGGGCTACCTGCTGCGCAAGCTCGACTTCGAGACCGCGCCGATCGTGCTGGGGCTGGTGCTGGCGCCGATGATGGAGCTCTCGCTCCGCCAATCCCTGGCCATGTCCGCGGGCAGCTACGCCATCTTCATCACCCGGCCGATCTCGGTCATCCTGCTCGCGATCGGCCTCATCCTGGTGGTCCTGGCCCTGCGCCCGCTCCTCTCACGCACGCTCGACTGGCGCTCCCGCCTCGCCGTCGACACCGATGGGTAGTCCTTCATGGCTCCCTCTCCCTCCCCGGGAGGGAGAGGGCTGGGGTGAGGGTGGGGCGCCGGCGCACGGCTCGCCCCTCACCCTGCCCTCTCCCCCGCTGGGGGAGAGGGAGATATAGAGGAGAGGTATGGCTGAGCATGCGGGGGTGGTTAGGCGGCGGGAGGACCCGCGGCTGATCACCGGGGCGGGGGAGTTCGTGGACGATCTCCGCGTGCCCGGGTGCCTGCACGCGGCGATGCTGCGCTCCCCGCACGCGCACGCGCGGATCCGCGCGATCGACGTGGCGACGGCGCGCCGGCTGCCCGGGGTGGTGGGCGTCTACGTGGCGGCGGATCTGGGGCCCGCGGGCGAGCCGATGCCGATCTACGCGCCGCACCCGGCGCTGCCGGTGCCGTGCAAGATCATGCCGCTGGCGCGCGAGCGGGTGCGCTTCGTGGGCGAGCCGGTCGCGGTGGTGATCGCGGAGGACGTCTATCGGGCCTGGGACGCCCTCGACCTGATCCGCGTGAAGTACGAGCCACTGCCCGCGGTGGTGGACGTGGAAGCCGCGCTGGCCCCCGGCGCCCCGATCCTCCACGAGGAGATCGGCAGCAACGTGGTCGCGGAGTGGCGGCAGCGGGTGGGCGACGTGGACGAGGCGCTCCGCACCGCGCCGGTGACCGTGCGCGCGCGCATCCGCCTGGCGCGGGGCGGGGCGCACCCACTCGAGCCGCGCGCGCTGGTCGCCCAGTGGAAGGACGCGCGGCTGACCGTGTGGGGCGCGGTGCAGATGGTCCACCGCCATCGCGGGGTGATCGCGGGCCAGCTCGGCCTGCCCGAGGAGCATGTGCGGGTCATCGCGCCGCCCGACGTGGGCGGGGGCTTCGGCACCAAGGGCATGTACTACCCCGAATACATCGCGGTGGCGGAGCTGGCCCGGCAGCTCGGCCGGCCGGTGAAGTGGATCGAGACGCGGCGCGAGCACACCCTGGTGGCCTGCGTGGAGCGCGACCAGGTGCACGACGTCGAGATCGCGGCCACCCGGAACGGGAAACTGCTCGGGATGCGCGACGACTTCCTCCACGAGATGGGCGCCTACACCATCTCCGGCCTCAACCTGCCGCAGAACGCGATGATCCACTCGGTCGGCTCCTACGTGATTCCCACACTCGACCTGCGCTTCCGCGGGGTGATGACCTCCACCACGCCGGCGGGCGCGTACCGCGGCGCCGGGCGCCCATACGGGACCGCGGTCATCGAGCGGGCCATGGACGCGCTGGCGCGGGAGCTGCGGATGGACCCGGTGGAGCTACGCCGGCGCAACCTGGTGCCCGCCGACCGGCACCCGTATGCCACCGGCCTCACCACCGCGGGCCGCGGGCCGGTGGACTACGATAGCGGCGACTACCCGCGCTGCATGGAGCTGGCCCTGGAGACGCTCGACCTGCCCGCGGCCCGGACGGAGCAGGCGCGGCTCCGGAAGGAAGGGCGATACCTCGGCATCGGGGTCGTCAACTACGTGGAGGCCACCGCCACCGTGCCGAACGAGAGCGCGGTGGTGCGCGTGCATGCTGACGGCGCCGTCACCGTGGTCAGCGGCGCCGCGCCGCAGGGGCAGGGGCACGTCACGATGTTCTCGCGCCTGGTCGGCCGGCATCTGGGCGTCGACCCCGACTCGATCGAGGTGTTGACCGGCGACACCGCGCTCGTGCACACGGGCGGCGGCACCTACGGCAGCCGCACCGCCGCGATCGGCGGCAGCGCGGCGCTGCTGGCCTCGCGCGCGGTGCTGGAGAAGGCGCGGCGGGTGGCCGCGCACCTGCTCGAGGCGGCGCCGGCCGACATCGTGGTCGAGAACGGAACGTTCTCGGTGCGCGGGCTGCCGAGCCGGACGCTGGGCTGGCGGGAGGTCGCGGCGGCGGCGCATGCCGGGCGGGTGCCCGGGGAGGACGCCGGGCTCGAGGACACCCACGTCTTCAGCGTCGAGCAGTCGAGCTATGCCAACGGCAGCCACGCGGTGGTGCTGGAGGTGGATCCGGACACCGGCGCGGTGCGCATCCTGCGCTGGATCGTGGCGCACGACTGCGGCCACGTGCTCGAGCCGGCGATCGTGGACGGCCAGATCCACGGCGCGGTGGTGCAGGGGCTGCCGGACGCGCTGAACGTCCAGCTCGCCTACGACGAGGGCGGCCAGCGCCTCACCGCGACCCTCATGGACTACGTGCTCGCCACCGCCGCCGACGCGCCGCCCAGCTTCGAGCTGCGCCACCTCGAAACCCCGACCCCCCTCAACCCACTCGGCGCCAAGGGCGCGGGCGAGGGCGGCATCATGCCGGTGCATCCCCTCATCGCCCAGGCCATCGAGGACGCGCTGTCGCCCTTCGGCTGCGGCCGCATCGAGCGCGTGCCGGTGACGCGCGCCGACATCCACGCCATGGTGCGCGCCGCGCGCAACGCTCCCCCTCTCCCCTCTGGGGAGAGGGCAGGGTGAGGGGCCGGTTCCTCGCGCGCTCCATTTCCACCCTCACCCTACCCTCTCCCTCCCCTTGGGAGGGAGAGGGGGAAGTCAGCTTGACAGCTCGCGCGCCGGCAGATAGACCTGCCGTCATGAAGACCCTCTCCCCCGAAGCCGTGGCGCAGTACCGCCGTGACGGGTTCTACTTCCCCCTCCGCGTGCTCTCGCCCGAGGAGGCGGCCGGCTATCGCGCGCGGCTCGAGGCGGTCGAGGGCGAGCGGGGCGGCCCGCTGGGCGGCGAGCTCCGGCACAAGGGCCATCTGCTCTTCACCTGGCTCGACGAGCTGATCCGCCACCCGCGCGTCCTGGACGCGGTCGAGGACATCCTCGGCCCGAACCTGCTCTGCTGGAGCTCGAGCTTCTTCATCAAGGAGGCCCGCGATCCGGCCTTCGTGTCCTGGCACCAGGACTCGACCGAGCCGGACGTGGTGACCGCGTGGGTCGCCTTCTCGGAGAGCTCGATCACGAGCGGCGCGCTGCGCATGATCTCGGGCACCCACACCGAGCAGGTGGCGCATCGTGACACCTTCGCGCCGGGCAACCTGCTCTCGCGCGGGCAGGAGATCATGGTGGAGGTGGACGAGGCGCGCGCGGTGGACGTGGTGCTCCACCCCGGCGAGATGTCGCTGCACCACGTGCGCATGTTCCACGGGTCGCCGCCCAACCGCTCCGCCGATCGCCGCATCGGCTACGCCATCCGCTACATCCCGACGCACGTCCGGCAGGCGGCGGGGGCGCGGGACACCGCGACGCTCGTGCGCGGGGTGGACGCGTACCACCACTTCGATCCCGAGGAGCCGCCCGCGGCCGACCTCGATCCCGCGGCCCGGGCGCGACACGCCGCCATCATGCAGCGGCAGGGCGAGCTCCTCTACCGGGGTACCACCGCGGAGCGGTTCCGTTAGCGCTGCGGGATCTAGGGGATCAGGTCGGCGACGGAGATGGGCGAGTCGGGCGCGGAGAGGGGGGTGACGGTCTCGCCCACCCGGAGTGTGGCGACCGTGGTATAGCGCCATCCGTACCGCGCGGCGGCATCGGCCACCGGATCGCGGTGCACCTCGAGCGCGCGGTCCACCAGATTGACGATCCAGTATTCGGGCACGCGGGCGCGCGCGTAGAGGCTGCCCTTCAGGGCGCGATCGAGCGACAGGCTCGACTCGGCCACCTCCACGATCAACACCGCGCGGGGGGGATGCCCGTGCCGGTAGTCGCGGAAGCTCCCTGGGACGACGCTGATATCGGGCTCGGGCTCTGAATCGTCGTCGAGAGCCACGGGAAGCTGCCCCCGCACGTCCCAGCCCGCCGCGAACACACGGCGCAGCGCTTCTTCGGCCATGCGGATACCCATGGCGTGGGGGCTGCCTTGAGGCTCCCGCACCACGAGCGCCCCCCCGAGCAGCTCGATCCGATCCTCCGTTCCGAAGACGCCCTTCTCGATGAGTCGGTCGTACTCGAGGCGCGTCCAGCGCTTGGTCGGCACCGTGTCCGTCATTCCATCGAGGGTAGTCCCGGGCGCCCCGACCGGTCAATGTGCCGCATTTGTGACAGCCCGGTCCCGCCCTCTCCCCGGGGGAGAGGGCGGGGGAAGCGCCTAGCGGATCGCGACCGGCGCCACCGTCGAGCCGGTGAAGCCCTGCGCCTTCAGCGGCTGCATGACGAAGGCAAACTGGTAGACCTGCTTGGCGGCCAACTCGTCGAGCTTCAGGTTCTCGAGCAGGTGCAGACCGTTCACCACCAGCGCGACCTGGTGCACGGGGAGCGAGAGCTTCGGATCCGGATTCGGGGCCACCTCGACCGGCCAGTTGTCCGCCCCGATCAGCATGGGATCCTGCTTGGCGAGCCACTCCGCCGCCCCGACGCCGATGCCCGGGCAGGTCTTTACGTAGCGCGCGTTGTCCTTCCCCCACAGCCGGTTCCAGCCGGTATTGATGAGGACCGCGTCGCCCGGCTGCAGCGTGATCCGCTGCTTCGCGAGCGCGTCCTGCAGGTCCTTGACCGTGATCTCGTACGTATCGGGCAGCATGTCCACGCCCTTGAGCCCGGCTACGTCGATCAGCACCCCGCGGGTCATCAGCATCCCGACCTTCTCGATGCCGAGCTTGGTAAAGCCGCCCCGCGTGGAGATGGCGCCGGTCTTGAAACAGTTGTAGTGGCTGTCCTCGTGGGTCTGGTGGGCGAAGCCGTCGAACTGGGTGCCGACCTGGCCGATCTCGGAGATGACTATCTCCTCGTTGGAGCCGCGGCGGTTCGAGAAGTCGTTCATGAACGTCCGCTTCACGTGGACGTCGAAGCGGCGGGTGCCGAAGAACGGCATCTTGTCGTTCATCACATGGGCGATCTCGATGACCTCGCCGGTCTTGATGAGCTGCGTGGCGCGCAGCACGCTCGCCGGCTTCATGTGGTTGCCGGAGCCGCGCTCGTCGCCCGCGCCCCACTTCGAGGGACAGCGCTGGCTTTCGGGCGGCACGGTCCAGCTCTGCGCCAGAGCGGGCGCGCAGGCCAGGGCGGATACTGCGGCGAAGACCACTCCCACCACGGTGTGTCGCATGGTCGTTCTCCTCCTGAGCCTTTTGTGGGCCACGGGGTCGGGTTGGGTCAAATTGCGCGCCGAGTCTATACCCCTTCCGCGCTTGACGCCACGCCACGGCCGGCGCCGGATGGAGAGCTGCCCGCCCGCCGTCACGTCATCGTTACCCGGTAATGTTGCCCCGATCGGCCCGGCCCGGGCCGACCGTCCCTTCTCCCGACGCGGGAATTTCACTAGTTAGGCCACCCGGCCTCGGTGGGTGCGTATGGCACGCCTGCTGCGTGTAGAGCCGCGGGTCGTTCAGGCTGCGTCCGGGGGGGAGCACGTGCCGCTAACTGGACAAGAGCAAACGTCTTTCCTCGGGGAGATCAGCGTGCTCCTGGGGTCGCCGCTCGAGACCGAGCGGATGCTGTCCCGGGTCTCCCGGCTGGCGGTCCCCCTGCTCGGAGACCTCTGCGCGGTCGACCTCCAGGACGCGGACGGTGCCATTCGCCGCGCCGCCTGTGCACACCTGGATCCCACCAAGGAGGGTGTGGCCTACGAGGCGCGAGCCCGCTACGGCTTCCGCGCGGAGGCGCCGAACGGGATCCACGTGGTTCTCCGCTCCGGGCGCTCGGCCCTGGTCTCTCCGGCCACGTCGACCGACCTGGCCCAGGCGGCCCAGAATGACGAACAGCTTGAGCTCTTTCGGCAGCTCGGCGTCACTTCGTGGATGGTCGTGCCCATGGTCGTGCGGGAGCGGACCCTGGGAGCCATCACGCTGGCGATCACGGAGTCCGATCGGCGGTATGCGTCGAGCGATCTCCTCTTCGCCGAAGCGGTGGCCCGTCAGGTGGCGCTGGCGGGACACAATGCCCGCCTTCAGCGAGATGCCGACGCGGCCCGGGCGGCCGCGGAGGCCGCGAATCGCGCCCGGGACCAGTTCCTGTCCACCCTCTCGCACGAGCTGCGGTCTCCGCTGAACGCCGTCTATGGCTGGGCCACGATGCTCGAGCAAGGTCAGCTCGACCAGGAGCAGGCCCGGCGGGCCGTCCAGGTCATTCTCCGCAACGTGAAAGCCCAGGTCCGCCTCGTCGATGACCTGCTCGATGTCTCCCGGGTGGCCAGCGGCAAGCTCCGGCTGAACGTCCAGCCCGTCGATCTCCGGAGGGTCGTCGAGGACGCGGTGGACGGAATCCGTCCGGCCGCGGACGCGAAGGGCATCCGCCTGCAATCCGTGCTGGCTTCTCCCGGCGGGCCCGTCAGCGGTGATCCCGACCGACTGCAGCAGGTGCTGTGGAACCTCGTGAGCAACGCGGTGAAGTTCACCCCGAAAGGCGGCCGGGTCCAGATCCAGCTGCAGCGGGGCAATTCGCACGTCGAGCTCATCGTGACCGACACGGGCCAGGGGATCGAGCCGGCCGTGCTCCCCTACGTCTTCGACCGATTCCGGCAGGGGGACGCCACCAGCACCCGGGCTCACGGCGGTCTCGGCCTCGGCCTCGCCCTCGTACGGAGCCTGGTGGAGCTTCACGGCGGATCCGTCCTCGCGGAGAGTCCGGGGGGTGGGCAGGGGGCGACCTTCGTCGTGAAGCTGCCCTTGATGATCGCCAACCTCGCGGCGCCCGCGGCGGGCAAGCCCGACCCGCTCGAGCGGGCCGGCGCGCCCGTCGCCGGCATCTCGCTCGCGGGGGTTCGCATCCTCGTGGTCGATGACGACCCGACCGCGGTGGAGCTGAACCGCGAGATCCTGCTCCAGGCCGGCGGTGAGGTGAGGGGAAGCGCGACCGGCCGCGAGGCTCTGGAGGTGCTCGGGCAGTGGCGGCCCGACGTCATCGTCTCCGATATCGAGATGCCCGGAATGGACGGATACTCCCTCATCCGACAGGTCAGAGCGCTCGATCCGGAGCAAGGCGGCAAGACACCCGCGGTGGCCCTGTCCGCCTACAGCCGTCCGGAAGACCGGGTCCGGAGCCTCATGGCCGGGTTCAACCTCCACGTGTCCAAGCCGGTGGAGCCGAGTGAGCTGACCACGATCGTGGCCAGCCTGGCTGGTCGAGTCGGCTGACGGGCAGGCGCCGCCGCTGCGCGTAACCGCTGGACATCCGCTCACGGAACGGTTTAGGCTCTGTCCTGCTCGATGACGAAACGGTCCGGTGGATCCGGACAGAGGACGCATGGAAACGGACCCCTCGGGACCTACTGACGCGGAGTCGCCCCCCCCACGGCACGCGGGCAAGCCGATCGTTGCCGTGTTCAACTCCAGCTCCGACACGGTCGAGATGCTGCGGACCGCCCTGGAGGCACAGGGCCTGCACACCGTGTCGGGGCACATCGCCGATCTCAAGAAGGGCGAGCTCGACTTCGTCTCCTTCGTCGAGCACCATCGGCCGGCCGTGATCGTCTACGACATCTCCCCGCCCTACGAGACGAACTGGAACTTCCTGCGGCTCGTCCGCAGCTCGCAGCCGGCCCAGACCAGCCGCTTCATCCTGACCACGACCAACAAGCCCGTCCTCGACAAGCTGGTCGGCGAGAACGAGGCGATCGAGATCATCGGCAAGCCCTACGACCTCGACCGCGTGGTCGCGGCGGTGCGGGGCGCGCTGGGCCCCGCCCGCTAGACGACGGCATGCCCGTTTCCCTCGTCACCGGCACCAGCACCGGTATCGGCTTCGCCACCGCGCTACACCTCGCGCGCCACGGCCACCGGGTCGTGGCGACCATGCGCAACCTGGCGAAGGCCGGGCCGCTCGAGGAGGCGGCGCGCCGGGAGAGCCTGCCGCTCACCGTGCGCGAGCTGGACGTCACCCGCCAGGACTCGATCGACGGCGCGGTGGCCGCGACGCGGGAGCGCGAGGGAGCCATCGACGTCCTCGTGAACAACGCGGGCATCGGCGGGGCGACCCCGCTCGAGCTCACGCCCGAGGCCGAGCATCGCGCGATGTTCGAGGCCAACTACTGGGGCCCGATCCGGATGATCCACGCGGTGCTGCCGTCCATGCGGGAGCGGCGGGCCGGGTGCATCGTCAACGTCACGTCGATCGCGGGGCGGGTGGCCACCCCGAACCAGATCCCGTACTCCGCCTCCAAGCACGCGCTGGCCGCGGTGAGCGAGGCGCTGGCCCACGAGGTGGCCGCCTTCGGGATCCGCGTGGCCATCATCGAGCCCGGGGTGATCCAGACCGCCATCTTCGAGAACTCGGCGGGCGCTACCCGCTACGACAAGACCTCGCCGTACCGGCAGATCATGCGCCGCAACGGCAAGCTCTTCGCGGCGGGCTTCCGCAACCCGGGCAAGCCGGAGACCGTCGCGGCGGCGATCCTCGACGCCATCACCACCGACCGGCCGCGGCTGCGCTATCCGGTCGGTGTCGACGCGGAGGGCCTGGCCGCCGGGCGCGCCCGGATCAGCGACGAGGAGTGGGTCGCGATGGGCGGCGAGCTGAGCGACGAGGAGTACAACGCCCGCTTCAAGCGCTACTTCGGGATCGACCTCCGCTAGCACCCTCTCCCCTTCGGGGAGAGGGTAGGGTGAGGGGGCTAGAGGCGGGCCATCACCCGGTCCGCGAGCTGCTGGCTGAAGCGCCACTTCTCGTCCGTGCCGGTGGCCCACATCAGCTCCCGCAGGCCGCCGCGCTCGAGCTCCTGGATGCGCTCGATCAGCTCCTCCGCTTCACCCACCAGGCAGGTGTCGCGCACCAGGTCGGTGTCGATCAGCTCGGCCTCGCCCGGGTGGATGTAGGTGTAGTGGCCCTCGTGGGTGCGGAAGTGCCGGTGCTCGGCCGGGATCTCCTCCACCAGCGCGCAGTAGCGCTTCCAGATGCGCCGCAGGAAGGGCGGCGGCTCGATGCCGCGCTCGTGTACCGCATCGTAGAAGTAGTAGACGCTGGCCATCACGTTCGGCCCCACCGCGCGGATGACGCGCTCGGAGTCGGCCGCCTCGCCCGGCTCGAGCAGGACGATGCTGGTGAGCGCGCACATGTGGAAGTCCTCCCCGAGCGTGCGCCCGTCGCGCCGGGCCCCGACCCGCGCCCGCGCGAGGGCCTCGGCCGGCGCCAGCCCGCGGGGCGGGATCGCGAAGACGAGGCCGTCGCCGTACTGGCCCGCCAGCTCCATGGCGCGCGGCCCGAAGGCGGAGACGTAGAGCGGGATGCGCGGCTCGAGGCTCATGTACTTCTTCTCGCGGATCAACATCTTGATCGGGTGCCGCGTGCCCTCGTAGACGTAGTCCACCACGTCGCCCTGGAGCAGGCCGCGCAGGACGCGCAGGTACTCGGCATAGTCCGCGATGCGCATCGGCGGCTGGCCCATGCTACGCAGGGCGGTATTGCCGGTGCCGATGCCGAGATGCACGCGGCCCGGCGCGAGCCGATTGAGCGTGGCCATGGCCGCCACGTGGACCGGCGGGATGCGCGTGCCGCAGATGGCCACGCCGGGGCCCAGGCGCAGCCGGGACGTCTGGCGGGCGGCCAGGGCCAGCACCGCGTAGCAGTCGGAGAACAGCATCTGGCTGTCGGCGACCCAGGCCGAGTCGTAGCCCAGGGACTCGATGTGGGGGTAGAACCCGATCTCGTCGATGTCGGCCATCACGCACACGCTCATGCGCATGTCTCGGTCCTTTCCGGGTCTCGGGTCACTTCTTGTCGCGGATCGATTCGAGCATCTGCCGCGCGCGGGGCATTTCCTTGAGCGTCCAGCGCGGCCGGTCCGTCGGCGCGCGCTCGGCGAGGACGGACTGGAGCTGCTGGCGCGCCTCCGCGTAGCGGCCCAGGTTGATGTAGAGCTGTGCCAGCTCGATGCGCACGCCGGTCTGCCTGGGGTCGAGCCGCTGCGCGGTCTTGAAGTGCTCCTCCGCTTCCTTGCTGTCGCCGCCCAGCACCAGCGGCAGCTCGCGGGCGATGCTGCCGGCCATGACGTGCGCCGCGATGTTGTTGGGGTCGAGGCGCAGCACGATGTCGACCTGCTTGCGGAGATCGCGCAGCGCGAGGGCCGAGCGGAGCAGGCCCTTGGCCTGCGACCACGTGCCGAGCGTGATCGCGTACCAGATATGGGCTTCCGCGTCGTTCGGGGCCAGCTCGGTGGCGCGCTTGGCATAGTCGCGCGCCCGGGCGTAGGCCGCGATCTTATCTGGCTCGGTCTTCGCGCGCTCCTCGCCGAAGAGGAACCAGGCGCGGGCCAGGGCCAGGAGCGTGGGCACGTCGGCGGCGCCGCCCCGGGCCACGTGGGCCTCGAGCAGATCGCGGGCGCGGTCGATGCGCGCGGGATCGTCCTGGTACTGGCGTAGCATCGCGCGCGCGGTCTCGGCGGGCGTCGGGGTCTGGGCGATCGCGGGAGCGAGGCCGCCCAGCAGCAGCAGGGTCGCTAGGAGGAGCGGCCGCGGCATGGCCCGATCGTACTGGCCGCCAGTAGCGGGGTGGGGAAGAAAATGCGCCAGAGAGGGCCTGTGAGCCGGGTTCTGTCTGACCGCCCCGGTTTCCCGTGACGGCGAGATGATCATTTCTCTAGGACGCCGGTTACCCGGCGCCTCAAGCGGCCATACCCGAGAGCACCACGCGGGCCGCGCTTCACCTGCTCTCGCGAGCAGGATCGCTCTCCTATTTGGCCTTGCTCCGGGTGGGGTTTACCGAGCCGACCCGGTCACCCGGGCCGCTGGTGAGCTCTTACCTCACCGTTTCACCCTTACCGCCCGTGAGGGCGGCGGTTTGCTTTCTGTGGCACTGTCCATGGGGTCACCCCCCCTGGCCGTTAGCCAGCACCCTGCCCTGCGGAGCCCGGACTTTCCTCCCGCGCGGTTTCCCGTGCCGGCGATCATCCAGCCTTCTCTGACGCAATCAAAGAGCGTGTGTCGCTGCGGCAAAGTATAGCCCGTCAGGGCTCGCCCCGCTTGGCTGCCTTCCGCTGCGCCCGGTGTTCGAGCTCCCAGTATCGCCGGTCCCGCTCTGCCAGGATCTCCTCCGTGGTGCGGAGCGGCGCCGTCGCCGACTGCTCCACGCCCAGCGCGTGGCCGATCTCATCGACCCGGTCCTGGTCGGGGGTGGACACGCTGCCGCCGGCCGCCTCTTCTCCCGAGCTCTGCGCCCGCTGCCAGTCCGCGTCCAGGTCGCCGGCGCTCGCCGTGGGCCCGGTCTCGTGGTGCTCGAGCACCTCGCGCAGGAGACCCACCGTCCGCCCTTGATCCTCCGCGCCTTCCCGACCGCGCCGCGTGGCCGTCGTCCGCTTCCGTCCGCGGCGCTTGGCCCGCCGGGCCGGGGCTGCGCCGCCCTTCTTCTTCGCCGTCTTCGGGCTGGTCCGCGTCGGCTTGCGCTTGCTCATCGCTCACCTCCACTGGGTCCTCGCTGCTGCGCCCTATCATACGCTGCGATTTGACGCTCCTCCGGCCGTCTGCTAGGGTTGCCCCGCGAATCGCTTCTCCACGGTTCCTCTCGAACGACGACGTCTCAGGGAGGTCGCAATGGCGCACGAAGCGCACGATCCGGAAGCCGGCACATCGATGTCGCGTCGCGTGATGCTCCGTAGCGTGGGCGCGGCGGTGGGCGCCGCGGTGCTCGCGCCGCGGCTGGTGGGCGCGCAGACGCCGTCCAGCGGGCCGGTGGCCCCGCCGAGCACGGTCACCAGCCCGCCGCGCGACTTCAGCCCGCGCGGGGCGCCCACCACCTACTTCACCGACCCCGACGTGCTCACCGTCGAGCCCGCGTTCGACGACCTCCGGCAGCCGAATGCCCCGATCCAGCGGCTGTGGACCGGCGCGCTCTGGTCGGAAGGGCCGGCGTGGAACGCGCAGGGCCGCTACCTCGTGTGGAGCGATATCCCGAACAACCGGCAGATGCGCTGGATCGAGGACAACGGCCACGTCAGTGTCTTCCGCACGCCGTCGAACAACAGCAACGGCAACACGTTCGACTTCCAGGGCCGCCAGCTCTCCTGCGAGCAC